>Ga0118677_10001654_pt1 | contig 46576 bp, 48 predicted proteins | sample AliMusrvi5mmetaG_FD_86154 | JGI IMG/M metagenome (GOLD analysis project Ga0118677, IMG submission 86154) | reverse complement strand
AGGGCCACAGAGACGAGCGTATTTAGTTACGGTGAAACGCGGTAACCTCCACCCGGAGCAATCCCAAGTAAGCAGGCGATGAGGCGTCCCGCTGAGTCTGCGGGTAGGGAGCTTGAGCCGTTAGGTAACTGACGGCCTAGAGGAATGATTGCCCCTAGATGCAAGTCTAGGCGACAGAATCCGGCTTATCGATTGGCTCTGCACTTATTCCGAACGGACTTCGATGCTGTAAGTCAGTTCTGCAGTTTTTGAGAGCATTGCTGTAGCAGAGCAATACTTATCGTGAGAAAGTTTGACTGCGCGATCAACCTTGGCTTGGTCCAAGTCTTTTCCAGTAACCGTGAAATGCAAATCAATTTTTGTGAAAACTTTGGGGTCTTCGCTAGCTCTCTCGGCCTTCACCTTCACTTCGCAGCCTGAGACGGCTTGGCGGGCCTTTTGTAGGATTAAAACCACATCAAAGGCAGAGCAGCCACCCGCTCCTGCCAAGAGCAGCTCCATGGGTCGTGGGGCGAGGTTTCTACCACCAGCCTCGGGGGCTCCGTCCATATTTAGGAGGTGCCCACTCCCTGTTTCGGCAGAAAAAGCCATTCCAGTATTGCCCAACCAAGATACTGTGCAATCCATATTAGTGATCCCTAACTTCTAAATTAATCAATATTATCAATGATTTAGACATTATAAGGGGATTATTCATCGGTAGCGAATATGGCAAAAAATTGACTTAGGTCAATTTTCTTGCATTGCACCATAAATTATGGTTAAATACCCATATTGGTGATCAGTCTTATATAAGAGATTGATTTGCCTCCCAGTGTCTCCTCCACCCAAACATCGGTGGATTCCAGCCCAGGACTCGTTCCTGGGCTTTTTTTGGGTTACAATTCAAGGCTTTACTGAATTACCGACTTGTCAGCGGTAATTGTTTTACCGATTGAATTTCTGAATCTGCGAGCCTGCAAACATAAGCAGGGCCAAAGTGGACGTAGTTTGATTGGAGTATTTTTTGACAATAACAATTTGAGAAATCATGAAAACTTTTTCCGCAAAATCCCATGAGGTAACGCGTGAATGGTTCGTGATTGACGCTACGGACAAAGTCCTCGGTCGTGTCGCCAGTGAAGTGGCACACCGTCTACGCGGCAAGCACAAGCCTGAATTCACTCCACACGTTGATACTGGCGACTTTATTGTCGTAATCAACTCATCCAAGCTGCGTGTCACTGGCACCAAGGGCTTGAACAAACTCTATCACCGTCACAGCGGATACCCAGGCGGTATCAGTACGACCAACTTCGACAAGATGCAAGACCGTTTTCCTGGTCGCGCCTTAGAGAAGGCTGTGAAAGGTATGTTGCCAAAAGGCCCACTCGGCTATGCCATGATCAAGAAATTAAAAGTCTATGGCGACGCTAATCATCCGCATACGGCTCAACAGCCCAAAGCGTTAGAGATTTAAGGAACCCAAATGGCTATTAATTACGGAAATTGGAATTACGGTACAGGTCGTCGCAAGAGCTCTGTAGCCCGTGTATTTATTAAATCGGGTAAAGGTGAGATTACTGTTAACGGTAAACCTATCGATGCCTATTTCGCACGCGAGACATCGCGCATGATCGCTCGTCAGCCTTTAGCTCTGACTGCCCACTTAACAACCTTTGATATCAAAGTGAACGTTACTGGTGGCGGTGAGACTGGCCAAGCTGGCGCAGTTCGTCACGGTGTTACTCGTGCTTTGATCGACTATGACAATGCTTTGAAGCCTACCCTGTCTAAAGCAGGTTTGGTAACTCGCGATGCTCGTGAAGTTGAGCGTAAGAAGGTTGGTCTGCACGGCGCGCGTCGTCGTAAGCAGTTCAGCAAGCGCTAATTTCTTTCAGTCGCTATGTTTTGATGAAAGGGTCGCGCAAGCGGCCCTTTTTGTTTCTAAAATAAAGGTAATTGTCAGATTCACGCGGTAAGCTATAGCTTATTGAAATTGGAGAACAGCATGATCAAGGTTGGTATCGTAGGTGGAACTGGATATACCGGAGTGGAATTACTTCGTTTATTGACACAGCATCCTGAAGTCAAAATTCAGGCGATTACTTCGCGTACTGAAGCAGGTATGTCTGTGGCAGATATGTTCCCCTCCTTACGTGGTCGAGTGGATTTGAAATTCACTACGCCTGAGGATGCCAAGCTAACTGAGTGTGATGCCGTATTTTTTGCTACACCGCATGGTGTTGCGATGTCGCAAGCAAAGGAGCTATTAGCAGCAGGCGTCAAAGTTTTGGATTTGGCCGCTGACTTTCGTTTGAAAGATATTGCCGAGTTTCAAAAATGGTATGGCATGGAGCATAGCTGTCCCGATATCTTGGCAGAAGCAGTGTATGGCTTACCAGAAATTAATCGGGATGCAATTCAGAAAGCACGGGTAGTTGGGCTGGCAGGTTGCTATCCAACCTCTGTGCAATTAGGTCTCGCGCCATTGCTTTCTCCAAAAGCAACTGGTGGCAAGCAGCTAATTGATGGTGAACATATTATTTCGGATTCCAAGTCTGGCACTTCAGGTGCGGGACGTAAAGCCGAGATCGGCACCTTGATGGCTGAGGCGAGCGATAACTTTAAGGCTTATGGTGTTAAAGGCCATCGCCACTTACCTGAGATTGTTCAAGGACTCAAAGCAATTGCTGGGCATGAGCAGATTGGCCTGACATTTGTGCCGCATCTCACGCCGATGATTAGAGGGATTCATTCGACTTTGTATGTGCGTTTAACCGAGGCAGGTAAAGCGGTCGATTACCAAAAGCTATACGAGAATTTCTATAAAGACGAGCCCTTTGTCGATGTGATGCCAGCCGGAAGTCACCCAGAGACTCGCTCGGTAAGAGGGAGTAATGGCCTACGAATTGCGATTCATCGGCCTGGGAATGGCGATACTTTGGTCATTTTGGTGGTTGAGGACAACCTGGTTAAAGGTGCCTCCGGACAGGGTGTACAGTGTTTGAATCTGATGTTTGGCTTGCCCGAAACCATGGGCTTGACCCAGATTGCCTTATTGCCCTAAAGACCTTTCCAGCAGACTGGAGATTTAAAGCCTAAAATGAATTATTGCCTTTCGAATTAGGAGTTCATCATGACTGAAGTTGCTACCCAAGTTGCACAAGATCTTGCAGAGCCACCAACACCATTGGTGTTTACGGATAGCGCTGCCGCAAAAGTGGCTGATCTGATTGCTGAAGAGGGAAATCCTAGCCTCAAGTTAAGGGTATTTGTTCAAGGTGGCGGTTGCTCTGGATTTCAGTATGGTTTTACCTTCGATGATGCTGTCAATGAAGACGATACTGAGTTTCAGAAGAATGGTGTAACGCTTCTTGTCGATTCAATGAGTTTCCAATATTTAGTTGGTGCAGAAATTGATTACAAAGAAGATATTCATGGATCACAGTTTGTGATTAAGAATCCTAACGCAACTACTACTTGTGGTTGCGGTTCTTCTTTCTCAGCCTAAACCCACTAGTAATTAGGCTGGATAACAAGCGCCCAAGATTCTTAGTCCTTTAGCACCCGTTACGGCCGGCAGATTTGCTGGCCGTTTTTCTTTATGAGCCCAAGCTAGCCAAGCAAAGGCAAGGGCCTCTACTAGTTGTGCATCTACTCCAACAGAGTCACTAGAAATAATTTCTAACTGAGGGGCTTTTGTTCTCATTAAGTTCATCAGCGCTATATTTTTTGCTCCACCCCCACAAACAATTAACTTTTGGGTTTGAGGGGCATGCAGCATCACCGCTTCTAAGGTAGACAGTACAGTCAAGTGAAGCAGGCTCATTTGGACATCCACTGCTTCGATAACTTCTTTGGCAATATGCTTTTCAAGCCACGCTAAATGGAAATCATCACGCCCCGTACTTTTTGGAGGGGCTTTCTTAAAAAACGGATCTGACAACATTCTTGCGAGTAGTTCCTCATGCAACCGACCTTGTGTCGCCCAAGTGCCGTCTTGATCAAAAGACTTTTGTTGATGTCGTTCTATCCAGGCATCCATCAACATATTGCCAGGACCACAATCAAATCCTTTTACTTCACCTGTTTTAGGTAAGAGGGTGAGATTGGCAATGCCACCAAGGTTGAGAATCGCAACATCTACATCAGATTGAAACTGCTGAGCATGAAAGGCTGGTACGAGAGGTGCGCCATGTCCTCCGGCTGCTAGATCACGACTCCGGAAATCTGCCACCACATCAATGCCTGTGATTTCTGCTAGAAGAGCGGGATTAAGAGTTTGGTGGGTATAGCCAAATTGGGGTTGATGGCGAATAGTCTGACCATGGGCTCCAATTGCGGTGATATCGGAAGCTTTTTTTCTAGCATGATTGAGCAAAGCCTTCACAAGTCCACCATAGGCCTGGGCAAGTGCGTTAGCAGCCAGGCTTTCTCGGTGAATTTCATCTGGGCCACTGCTTTGCAGATCAAAGAGGGCTTTGCGAAGACCTTCTGAGAAGGGGGCACTTTGGGCAGCTTCTATTGCCGCCTCACCATCAGACCCAATGCTTGCAAGAACGGCATCGATCCCATCTAGGCTGGTGCCAGACATGATGCCAATAAAGAGAGGGCAGGGCTGATTCATGTGGTCTGTAGGCTTTATGCTGAGGAATGCGACAATTATGCTTTAGTAAATATCAGCTCTAATTTAACCGACTTAATTTATAGATTCACCATGACGGCTAAACCCGAACCACAATACCCCCTAACGCCAGAGGTAATGGCTGCCCTTGAAGTCACTAAACGGGGCTGCGATGAGCTTTTGGTGGAAGCGGATTGGTTAAAAAAGCTAGCTCGTAGTCAGGCTACAGGACTTCCTCTCCGAATTAAGTTGGGTCTCGATCCTACTGCCCCCGATATTCATCTGGGGCATACCGTAGTGTTAAATAAATTACGGCAGATGCAAGATCTAGGCCATACCGTGATTTTCTTGATCGGTGATTTCACGAGCATGATTGGTGATCCATCAGGTCGTAATGCGACCCGTCCGCCTTTGACTCCCGAAGAAATTAAAGTCAACGCAGAAACTTACTATCGCCAAGCTAGCTTGGTGCTCGATCCTAAAAAAACAGAAGTACGCTACAACAGCGAGTGGTGCGATCCATTGGGTGCGCGCGGCATGATTCAGCTGGCGGCAAAATATACGGTCGCCCAAATGTTAGAGCGCGATGATTTTACGAAACGTTACCGTGGCGGTATACCTATCTCCGTCCATGAATTTTTATACCCCTTAATGCAAGGTTATGACTCCGTTGCCTTGAAAAGTGATTTAGAGCTTGGCGGGACGGATCAAAAGTTCAATCTCTTAGTGGGTCGTGAACTCCAGCGGGAATACGGACAAGAGCCGCAATGTATTTTGACTATGCCGCTATTGGTGGGTTTAGATGGTGTAGAAAAAATGAGTAAGTCCAAGGGCAACTACATTGGTATTAGTGAGCCTGCTAGTGAGATGTTCGGCAAACTCATGAGTATCTCTGATGATTTGATGTGGGATTACTTTACTTTGCTTTCTTTCCGCCCTATGGCAGAAATTGATCTGATGAAACAAGAAGTCGCTGCAGGCCGCAATCCACGCGATTGCAAGGTGCTGCTGGGACAAGAAATCGTGACGCGTTTTCATTCAGAGGCAGCTGCAGAAAAAGCTTTAGAAGGCTTTAATCATCGCGCTAAGGGCGGCATTCCTGATGATATTCCCGAGATCACTTTATCGGGCGCCCCCATGGGCGTTGCTAACTTCTTAAAAGCCGCAGGCCTTGTACCATCGACCTCTGAGGCCAACCGCAATATCGAGCAAAGCGGAGTACGCATTGATGGTTCTGTGATTAGTGACAAAGCACTAAAGCTTGAGGCAGGAAAGTATCTAGTTCAGGTTGGCAAGCGGCGCTTTGCCAAAGTGACGCTAAGCTAGTTTTAATCTAGCAAGTCTAGATTGGCTGAGCGACTTGGAGGCGTTAAGCCAAAATGCTCGTAGGCTTGGCGTGTAGCTACTCTGCCACGCGAAGTTCTTTGAAGATATCCTTGTTGAATGAGATAGGGTTCTAAGACATCTTCAATCGTATCCCGCTCCTCCCCAATCGCTGCAGCAAGATTATCAATTCCAACAGGACCACCATCAAACTTGTGCAAGATGGCCTCGAGTAATTTGCGATCCATTAAATCAAAGCCGCTAGGGTCTACATCCAGCATTTTCAGAGCGGCATCAGCAATCGCTTTTGTGATTACTCCCGTTCCCTTCACTTCGGCATAGTCACGGACACGGCGGAGCAAGCGATTAGCAATACGAGGTGTGCCACGCGCACGTTTTGCAATTTCAATCGAGCCTGCAGGATCAATTTTGGCCTTGAGAAGATTGGCTGAGCGCTCGATGATCTTAGTTAATTCTTCTGTAGAGTAAAACTCTAGTCTGGCAACAATACCAAAGCGGTCGCGCAGTGGATTGGTGAGCATGCCTGCGCGTGTAGTTGCCCCAATCAGGGTAAATGGCTTGAGATCAATCTTTACACTCCGCGCTGCAGGGCCTTCACCAATCATGATGTCCAGACTGTAATCTTCAAGAGCTGGATAGAGAATCTCCTCCACTACGGGGGATAGGCGATGAATCTCATCAATGAATAAGACATCATTGGTTTCTAAATTGGTGAGAAGTGCCGCTAGATCACCTGGGCGGTCTAATACAGGGCCGCTAGTTTGGCGCAGGTTAACACCTAGCTCTCTGGCGATGATGTGGGCTAAGGTTGTTTTGCCAAGACCAGGAGGGCCAAATAGTAGAACGTGATCAAGCGCCTCTTGACGGGCGCGTGTTGCGCTAATAAAGATCTCTAGCTGGGCACGCGCTTTAGTTTGGCCGACATACTCATCTAACTGCTTAGGACGCAGGGCTTTTTCAAAAACTGCCTCGGCATTGCCGGCTGCTGCACTAATAATGCGGTCGGCAGCATTTTCAGGTAAATCGTCTGGAATGGAGCTGAGGTCGTCGGTATGTATAGCCATAAGCTTAGTTTAGTGGGTTTAGCTAAACCGCTTGATTAGGTTTTAGAGAGATATTTGAGACCCAGACGAATGCCATCAGAGACATTACTGTCTGATGGGATCTGTGTGATTGCCAAAAGCGCTTCTTTTTCAGAATAGCCTAATGCTAATAAGGCTTGCAAAATTTCACTACTGGCTTCCCTCGCTTGAGGTTTACCTGCTACCAAACCTAAATCAGGGGCAAGCTTACCTTTCAGTTCAAGCAAAAGACGCTCAGCTGTTTTTTTGCCGATACCAGGCACTTGAGTTAGGCGGGCTGATTCTTGGAGAGCGATTGCTTGGGCTAATTCATTCACACTCATCCCAGATAGCACAGCTAGAGCAGTACGCGAACCTACCCCACTAATTTTGATGAGGGCTCTAAATGCTTCACGCTCAGTCTCAGTCCCAAAACCGAAGAGTTGTTGCGCATCTTCTCTCACTTGAAAATGGGTGAGTAAAGTAATTTTTTGATTCACTTCGGGAAGTTGATACAAGGTACTCATTGGCACATCAATTTCGTAACCAACGCCTTGGCAATCTACCAGTAGGCGAGGCGGGTGAACTGAGACGAGGGTTCCTTGAATGCGACCAATCATATGAAGATCTTAACCTGTTTAAGCTTTTGACTTCGAGGGTTTCTTGGCTGCAAGTGCAGCCGTGATTGCCTTTGGCATCTGAGCATGATGTGCTGCGCAAATAGCCACACCCAATGCATCAGAGGCGTCAGAGCCCGGTGCACGACTGAGTCGAAGTAAACGCTTCACCATTTCTTGGACCTGGGGCTTAGCAGCACGTCCTGTACCAACAATGGCTTGCTTCACTCTCAGGGCGCTGTACTCAGCTACAGGGAGTTTTTTCGAGACGAGGGCAGCGATGACGGCGCCACGTGCTTGACCTAGCATCAGTGTTGAGCGTGGATTGACATTTAAAAAGACTTCTTCAATTGCAGCAGATTCTGGATGATAGGTCTCTAATACTTCGATTAACCCAGCATATAAAGAACCCAAGCGTTCAGGTAGACCTTTGGCAGGGTCTCCGCTTTCAATCGTGCCCGAGGCAATATAAGTCAATTTTTGCCCAATTACATCAATCACGCCAAAGCCGGTCGTCCGTAAACCAGGATCGATTCCTATCCAGCGCATTGTGTTATCTCTTGCTCAATGGCGGAAGTGGCGTGTGCCAGTGAAGATCATGGCGATGCCATGTTCGTTTGCCGCTGCGATGATTTCCTCGTCACGCATACTGCCACCCGGCTGAATAGCACAACTTGCACCAGCGCTGACTACGACATCTAAACCATCGCGGAAGGGGAAGAAAGCATCACTCGCAACAGCTGATCCTTTGAGGCTCAGTCCTGCATTTTCAGCTTTGATGCTTGCCATTCTGGCAGAGTCAACGCGACTCATCTGGCCAGCGCCAATACCAAGGGTCATACCGTCCGCGCAATACACAATCGCATTTGATTTGACAAACTTGGCAACGCGCCAAGCAAACATCATGTCATTGAGTTCTTTTGGAGTGGGCTGTCTTTGACTAACTACTTGGATCTCATTTTGTAAAACATTCTTCGCATCAGGAGACTGCACTAATAAGCCACCCCCTACCCGTTTGAAATCAAAGGTATTAAATGCATTACCGAGGGAAATTTCTAGTAAACGTACATTTTGCTTTGCTGCAAAGATGGCTAAGGCTTCTTTGCTGAAGCTGGGAGCAATCAAGACCTCTACAAATTGCTTGGAGATGGCTTCTGCTGCAGTACCATCGCAAGGCACATTCAAGGCAATGATTCCGCCAAATGCAGAACTTGGATCGGTCTTAAAGGCTTTTTGATAAGCCTCCAGAGCAGAGCTAGCAACTGCAACGCCACAAGGATTGGCGTGTTTGATGATGACGCAGGCGGGAGTGTTATTGCCGTTGCTAGTAGAGAAGCTCTTCACGCATTCCCAGGCAGCATCTGCGTCCGCAATGTTGTTATAGGAAAGCTCTTTACCTTGTAATTGGCGATAGTTTGCTAGAGCTCCATCTACTGTTTGGAGATCTTTGTAGAACGCAGCAGATTGATGTGGATTCTCACCATAGCGCATCTCTTGGACCTTCTCGAACGCTAGGTGAAGGGTCTCTGGGTATGGAGAACGTTGCTGATGGTTCAAGTCATCGCCTAAGGAAGATAGGTAGTTTGCAATTGCACCATCGTATTGGGCGGTATGAGCAAACACTTTCTTGGCCAAGGCTAAATTGGTTTTATAAGAAACATTATTTTGATTCGACTTCATCTCTGAGAGTACTGCTGCGTAGTCGTCTGGTGAGATTAATACAGTGACGTCTTGATGATTTTTCGCCGCAGCCCGCAGCATTGCTGGGCCGCCAATATCAATATTCTCAACTGCTTCTTCAAAAGAGCATTCCGCTTTTGCTACTGTTTGATTGAAGGGGTAAAGATTAATTACGAGCATATCAATCGTGCCAATGCCGTGCTCCCTTAAAGCGGCCATATGCTCTTTTGAGTCTCTGCGCGCTAACAGTCCTCCGTGCACCATAGGGTGGAGAGTTTTGACGCGACCATCGAGCATTTCTGGGAAATGGGTTAAAGCAGAGACCTCGGTGACTGGCAAACCACTTTCAGCAAGTAACTTGGCCGTTCCTCCTGTAGAAATGAGTTGGACGCCAAGAGCATGAAGTGCTTTAGCAAAGTCGACGATGCCGTGTTTATCTGAAACAGAAAGGAGTGCAGTACGAATCATGTGTTTTATTTAGAGAGATGATTATTTAATGAGTTTGTGCTCAACTAGCTTTTTATGCAAAGTATTGCGATTAATACCGAGATATTGTGCAGCTAGAGATTGATTATCTTTTGCATGACGCATGACAATCTCGAGCATGGGCTTTTCAACTACCTCCAAGACCATTTGATAAACGTCAGATGGGGCTGTGCCTTTGAGATCATCAAGGTAATGCTGAAGGTGGGTTTGAACGCATTCAGTAATAGGGTGTTTATTAGTCATGAATCAATTACAAATTTAAGCAGCTTCTAAAAAAAGGAGACGATCAGAGTGGGATTTCATTTCATCAAAAAAATCATTGACCATTTGTAACTGAGTCTTGCAATCATCGGCGGTATTCATTCTCTGTCTAAAGTGATGAGAATTGCGTAAACCTTTGCAATACCAGCCAATATGCTTTCGTGCAGTGCGAAGACCAGTGTATTCGCCATAAAAAGCGTAATGATCGAGTAAGTGTTCGTTCATAATATTTTGAATCTCGTCAATCTCGGGTGTTGGCAAAGTGTCGCCAGTAGCAAGATAATGTGCAATCTCTCTAAAAATCCAAGGGCGACCTTGAGCAGCACGACCAATCATGATGGCATCGGCACCAGTTAGTTTTAAAACTTGAGCGGCTTTTTCTGGAGTGGTGATATCACCATTGGCTACCACCGGAATTCGTACGCTACTTTTCACAGCTTGAATCGTTTCGTATTCAGCGGCGCCGTGATACAAATCCGCGCGCGTACGCCCATGAACTGTCAACATCGAAATACCAGATTGTTCCGCCAGTTTTGCAACGGCCAACGCATTTTTATTTTCACGATCCCAGCCTGTCCGAATTTTCAGGGTGACTGGAACTGCATTAGGGCCAATACCAACAGCCTGAACAACGGCTTCAATAATTTGTTGGACTAAAGGCTCGTCTCGTAATAAGGCAGAACCAGCGGCAACATTACAGACTTTCTTCGCTGGGCAGCCCATATTAATGTCAATGATTTGTGCGCCATTGTCCACATTGAGTTTGGCAGCATCAGCCATCATGGCTGGGTCTGCGCCTGCAATCTGGACTGCGATTGGCTTAAATTCACCTTGATGATTTGCACGACGCTGGGTCTTTTCACTTTTCCATAAGAGCGCATTCGAGGCGATCATTTCAGATACGGCATAGCCAGCGCCTAGTTTTTTACAAAGCTGACGAAAAGGGCGATCTGTTACGCCAGCCATTGGGGCAACGAAGAGCTGATTAGCAAGTTGATATGGACCAATTTTCATTTATTTGAAAGGGGCTAAAAAGATATTCGTGCTGACGGGAAAGGGTGTTACTTTAGCACAAGAGCCTCTAAATTTGCCTAAATTTTAGGCAAATTTGTCCTCTTTTTGAATGACAGCGAGATTGCTTTTAAGGCCTCTAGCGTCGCCCAAACATCATTTGACGGGCTAAGGCTGTTTTGATCGGCGGAAGCCATTGTAGGGCCGATAAAGCCAAGCCTCGGGCAAACACAACTGGGATTAAGTTGGAGGTAAAGACTCTAGCCATCATGTCGGTCAGACCAATAGTCGTCTTGCGATCAATTTGTCGACTTTGAGCGTATTCAGAAAGCGCTTTCTCAATTCCTGTTGTTGTTATAGCGGTTGCAGTCCTAGCAAATACGCTACTGAGTTTTTCTGAAAGAAGATAAGCGTCTCGTAGACCTAAGTTCAAACCCTGACCAGCGACAGGGTGCAGTGTTTGTGCTGCATTGCCGATCCAAACAGCATTACCTTGATGAATCTCTTTGCGGTAATTGAGGCCTAAATCATAAAATCGGCGATCTTGGATTTTGAGAAAGCGCCCAATCCGTGTACCAAATTCATTTTGTAGTGCAGACAAAAATTCAACATCACTCAAAGCAAGTCGAATCTGGGTTGACTCCGGAGAGCCACACCAAACCAGATTCAAAATATTTGTACCAAAGTGACTTGGAAGAACTGCTAAAGGACCTTCCGCAGTGAATCGCTCCCACGCCATATGTGGAACAGCTGCCTCTACCTCTACCAAGCCCACTAAGGCTGCTTGACCATAGTCTCGACCAGATTCAACCCAATCTTGGGTTTTGAATAAGCCACCTTCGGCATGAACAATACATTGGGCATCAATATCAAGAGGGGCGCTATTGGCATCAATGTGTTGCCAAATAAAGTGAGGACTATTTTTTTGCAAGTTGCGGAGCGCATTGCGTAATGCCAGATGAATATCGCGGTAGCGAACAATATGACCAAGTGCATCTTGTTTAAGTTCTTCTCGCGTCATCAAAGCGCGACCAAAGCGTCCGGCTTGAGACACATGTACTTGATGAATGGGTGCGCTCTCGTTAGGCCAAGCACCAATCGTATCGAGGAGAAGTTTGCTGCCGTGAGAGAGTGCGATACCTCTAGTATCAGAAGAGCCCAGAGCGCTATCTTCAACGGGGTTACGATCAATTAGAGTGAGTTGGATATTTGGATATTTTTGTAGAGTCCAGGCGGCACAGGCCAGTCCAACAGGGCCACCACCTAAAATCAGAATATCGCAAGAAGGACTTGTCATTGGGTTGCGATTATTTGCGCATAAGGGCTTCGATTTCTTCGGCCTTTACAGGCACTCCACGAGAAATCAATTCGCAGCCGGATGCAGTGACAAGAGCATCATCTTCAATCCGGATGCCAATATTCCAGAAGGATTCAGGAATATCTTCAGCCGGCCTGATGTAGAGACCGGGCTCAATAGTAAGAGCCATATTAGGCTGAAGAATCCGCCAAGGTTTATCAGTTTGAGTACTGGCCTCCCTATAGGAGCCCACATCATGGACATCCATACCCAACCAATGGGAAGTGCGGTGCATATAAAAGCGACGATAGGCGCCGGTTTCGATGGCATTTTCTAGAGAGCCTAATTCAGCGAGCTTGAGCAGTTTTTCATCCAGCAATCCTTGCGTTAATACTTTGACAGCAGCCTCATGTGGCTGAATAAAAGTATTGCCAGGACGGGTATGCACAATCGCTGCTTCTTGTGCCTGCAAGGTGATGTCATACAGGGCACGTTGTGGGCCGGTAAATTTTCCGTTTACAGGGAAAGTGCGGGTAATGTCAGAAGCATAGCTATCGAGTTCACAGCCTGCGTCAATCAAACATAAATCACCGTCTTGTAATACCGAATTACCAGCGCGGTAATGCAGAATGCAGGCATTCGGACCAGTAGCTACGATGCTGTTGTATGCCACGCTTTGCGAGCCGTGATAACGAAATTCGTGCAGTAATTCAGCTTCAAGTTGATATTCGTGCATGCCAGGTCTACAGGCTTGCATTGCGCGAATATGGGCGCGTGCAGAAATTGCTGCTGCCCGTTTCATGATATCAATCTCATGCACATCTTTGAATAAACGCATTTCATGAATCAAGGCATCAACATCATGAAACTGGGTCGGTGGATTAATGCCTGAGCGACTTTGCTTGCGTACTTGCTCCATCCAATTTCTCAGACGGCGATCATCTTCAGTGCTTTGGGCTAGGCGAAGATACACAGCGTCATTTTGACTTAATAGTTCACCAAGTTTTGTATCTAACTCCAGATTACTGTAGGCAAAATCGACACCCAGGAATGCTGGTGCCGCATCAGGCCCCAGTCGAATACCATCCCAAATTTCGCGTTCAATATCTTTTGGGCGACAAAACAGGTGCGACTGGAATGACTTGCCTTCCGCTACGAGAACCAATGTTGCACCAGGCTCTTCAAAGCCAGTGAGATAAAAGAAATCACTGTCATGACGATAAGGGAATTCACTATCCCGATTGCGAGCTACTTCTGGTGCAGTTGAAATGATTGCGATACCGCCACCCGTTTTAGATCGGATCTGCTCTGAGAGTTTTAATCTACGAGATTGATAAATTTCAGGTTGATGCATATGTCACATTAAGCTCTTGTAAACGTTGAGGTGTACCGACATCGTGCCACGGTCCGAGATATTTTTCACCGAGCACCTGTTTTTTATACATAGCCTCCTTCAAGAGTGGGGCTAATTTAGCCGATGCCCCGCTTTTGAGATGGGCAAACAGACCCTGATGGTAGATGCCGATGCCAGAAAAGGTGAGTTTTTCAGCTTTGGGCGAAGAGATATCTTGAACTGACCCCTCGAGTAAATAAAAGTCTCCATTGGGATGCTGAGTGGGGTTGGGCACCATCACCAGATAAGCCAGGGGCTTTGCAGGATTGGCCCGGAGTTTCGGTATTTGCTCCAACAGAGACGCAATTGGGAAGTTGGGGCAGAAAACATCTCCATTGATGACGAGTACATAGTCGGTTGGCTTGAGAAGATCCAGTGCTTTATGAATACCCCCCGCCGTCTCTAATGCGGTACCTTCCCGAGAATAATCAATCTGAAGATTAAATTGGCTGCCATCACCCAGAGCATTTTCAATCTTTTCACCAAGCCAGGCGTGATTGATTACCACTTTCTTGATGCTAGCCTGACTAAGTGAAATGAGATGTCTCTCTAATAAAGATTGATTACCAATTTTGAGAAGGGGCTTAGGCAGCTCATCTGTGAGGGGGCGCATACGCTCACCTCTGCCTGCGGCAAGTAAAAGACAGGGCAGCGAAAAAGAATTGCTCATCTGCGAGTAGATTCCAAAAGGCGGGCTAATGGCTTTAGCTCGATGTAGCGATTGGCGGTTGCAATGGCGTATTCCAAAACAAGGGGAATATCTTTTAAATAACCCTTTTTACCATCGCGATGAAATAGTCTGGCAAAGATACCCAGTATTTTGAGATGGCGTTGTAGGCCCATCCATTCAAAATCACGATAAAACTCACCGAAATCCTCTGGCATAGGAAGCCCGGCCTTTTTTCCATCCTCCCAAAAGCGGATCACCCAGTCCAACACTTGCTCTTCAGGCCATGCAATATAGGCATCACGCCAAAGTGATGCAGCATCATAGGTAATCGGACCATATACTGCGTCCTGAAAATCGATGACGCCAGGATTATTGTGTTCGGTAAGCATTAGATTGCGTGAATGGAAATCACGATGTACGTAGACTTTTGCTTGGGCTAAATTATTATGAATGATGCAGTCAAAAGCATCTTTGATGAGCTGCTCTTGTTTTGTATCTAATTGAATACTTAGATGCTTGTTCAAATACCATTCTGGAAAGAGTTGGAGTTCACGAAGCAAAAGTGCCGCATCATAATTCGGAAGAACACCTGGCTTACTAGCCAATTGCATTTTAATTAGCGCCTGAGTTGCATCTTGATAAAGCCAATTTGCTGTTTCAGAATTGAGTTCAGCTAGATAGGTTTTAGTACCTAAATCATTGAGCAAAAGAAAGCCCTCAGCAATACTCTTTTCTAATATTTTGGGAACATTCAGCCTGGCATTTTCTAGCAACAAATCCACTTTAATAAAGTCGTCTAAGGGCTCATGTTGAGGCGGGGCGTCCATGACGATTAAGGTCTCAAAATGGGGGGTTTTGGACCCAATCCGGAAATACCTCCGAAAACTGGCATCAGCCGAAGCGGGCGCCAAGCTGGCAAGATCTAATTGCCAGTTAGGCTCTAGGCCTTTTAGCCATTTGCGCAGGGTGTCTAAGCGTGTGTCGGTCATGTCGATTCGTATAATAAGGCGGGTCAAGATCCATGAGTCATTATCGCCGTCGCGCCGGCCTTTGCGCCCCTCTTTTTTGTGAGCTAACCCTGCGCGTTTTGATGGGGCTAGCTTTACTTGGATTGGCCGCTCAATCGAGCGCTCAAGCCCCCCCTCCATTACCCCTCACTTCACAGTCTTCCGTTGGCTCCATTTTAATTCCCGATCGGGGTGATGTCACCGTTCTGAAGTTAGACGATCAATTGAGAGTAGGGCAAGCTATTCCAGACGGTAAGGCGCTCACATTTACATCGAGTGATGCGATTGATGGTGTAGTTGAGCGAGATATGCACTTGATTGGTCGCGCACAAATGCGTCGTAACGGCGCAGTCATGAAAGCGGATGAAATTACTTATGACCCAGATAGTGATGTGGCAACTTTAAATGGCCATGCAGAATTAATTAAAGGGAATACTTCCTTCAAGGGGCCCAATGCACGTTTTAATGTGGATGCACGCGAAGGCGAAATGGAGTTACCCAACTACGAGTTACGAGACACTCGTGCCAATGGTAAGGCTAAAAAATTAACGGTCCAAAGTGCCGATGTATTCGTTTTTGATAACGCAACCTATACAACCTGTAACCCAGAAAATCTTGATTGGTATTTCACGGCTAGCAAAATTGAAATCGATAACGAACAGAAAGAAATGACTGGCACCAATGGGGTGATGCATTTCTTTGATGTACCAATTGCTTACATTCCTTACTTTACTGTCCCCACTTCAGGCCAACGACGCTCTGGTTTGCTTGCTCCAGTTGCTGGGTATAACTCTAATAATGGTATTGATGTCACACAGCCGTATTATGTCAATATCGCGCCCAATCGAGATCTTCTATTGCTGCCGAGGGTAATGGGGCAGCGTGGAACCCAATTAGGCGCTCAATATCGTTTTTTAGATAAGGATTACTCAGGCACTTTGGGCGGAGACTATCTGCCATACGATCGGAAAACAGGGACAGATCGTTGGCGTTATGACTGGCAACAGAGGGAAAACTTTAGTGGCGCCTTGGGCCCAAATGGTATGCCTTTACCTGGAGCTTGGACAGGTTACGCCAACGTGGCACGAGTTTCAGACAATTTATATCCAACCGACTTCTCGCAAAGTATCGCTGGCGCAGTGACGAGCCAGTTTCGTCAAGAAGTTGGTACGAATAAACAGCTCACTGATAGCTTGAGTAATTGGAATGTCTCTGCGCGCGCTTTGACTTTCCAGACGCTCCAACCAGACCCAACGAATATTGTGCAGTCTCCCTACAATATTTTGCCAAACGTCACTGCTACATATAACAATCGGCTTACACCAACAGCTGCTGATGTGAGTGGTAAATACCTTACCTTGCCAAGTGGTCCTGCTACAAGCTTCTCTACCGATTACACACGCTTTGCATACAACATCGGCGCAAATTTAGCAGCCACTGCGCCTGGTGTTTACAGCCAAGCAGACCGAACGATCATCAAGGGTGCCATGGCTTTGCCGCAGGTGACACCGGGTTACTACATCACACCGAAAGTCAGTTTTCAATCTAACACCTATAACGCAACTGCTTTTAACAACAGCACTGTAGCGCCTGCTCAAGGGTTTGTATTACCCACTTTTAGTTTGGACTCGGGTGTGGCTTACGAACGCGATGCGGCAGAGCTGAAAAGTTTTTTTGGCAGAGATATGCTGTTAACTATGGAGCCCCGCGCATTCTACGTATACACGCCTTATCAGGATCAAACTAATACGCCCCTGTTCGATACTGCAGATGGTGGCTTCGGCCTCATTCAGATTTTTAGTGAAAATAACTTTATCGGTAACGACCGTATTGCAGACAATAATAAATTGACTGGGGGTGTGACGAGCCGCATGATTGAAGCCAATACAGGTGCCGAAAGAGCCTCAGTAACGCTCGCCCAACGTCAGCAATTCACTGCACAACGGGTGGGCTTGAACGGCACAATTGCCAATCCTTCAACATACCAAGATACCTTAGGGTCTGCATCTGTTCGATTGCTGGGTAATTTGAGTGTTGATGCATTTGGAGACTATAACGCCCAGCTCAATCAGTTTGTGCAAACTACTGCGGGGACTAGTTGGCGCCCTACGCCAGGAAGAAGTTTAAATATTGGCTACCGTAATGTGTACACACCTCCTGTCCAGGCTTCTGCGCAAAATAATCAGGCATACACACCTGGTGCGACAACTACTAATCAATATAATATTTCTGGACAATGGCCGCTCACGCGGGAGCTCTCGGTTTTAGGGCGTTGGGGTTACGATGCTTTGGCAGGAAAAACCCTCAATTCCTTAGCTGCTCTAGAATGGACTCGGGATTGCTGGACCTTCCGTGGCGCTTATTCTCAGGTAGTCAATACATCCCAAATTATGACAACTCAGGTGCTCTTTCAGGTTGAATTTAGGGGCTTTGCCAGCGCAGGTAGCAACCCAGTTGATATCATGAAGCTAAACGTACCTGGATATATGCCAACTTCAAAGCCTATACCACCTTCAATATATGAGAATTATCAATGACGCATCACAGAATTAAACCCAAGCATGCCCTCTTTGCGACAATTTTTTCGGGATTCGCTTTGCTATCAATTGCTTCGGATGCTCAAACTACTGGCACATCTAAAAAAGGTGCTAGCAATGTTGAAAGCCCTAGTAGTGTTAGTTCTGATAGCAAGGTTCGAGATATTGATGGCGTTGCTGCGGTTGTGAATACTGGATTTATTACCCGAAAAGAAATCGATGATCGTATTTTGTCCTTACAAAAACAGGGTGCAAAATTACCTTCAGATATAGTTGCTTTGAGAAAAGCAATTTTAGAGCGTCTCATAATTGAAAAAGTGCAGCTTCAAGAAGCTGAGCAAGATGGGATAACAGTAAGCGAAAAAGAGCTTACGAGAATTGTTGATGATATCGTTACAAGAAACAAAACTACTCTTGCAGAATTCAAGGCTAAAATTATTGCATCCGGTATGAGTTATGAGCGCTATAAAGATATGTTGCGTAACGACATTGTAATGAGTCGTTATCGCGAGCGAGAAGTTGAATCAAAGATTAAGATTTCTGATGCTGAGATCGATAACTTTATTGCCGAGCAATCAAGAGGGAGGGGTGGCGCTGTCAGGCCGACAGCAAATACTTCTTCAGCAGCTGGTGGTGTGGAAGAAATCGATATTGCCCAAATTTTTATCCCAGTAGACGCCAGCGCAGGGGCTGGTGCTCAAGCTGAGGCTAAGAAAAAAGCAGAAAGCTTATTAAAAGATGCGCGTGGTGATGTAGATTTTCTTCAGCTTGGTGAAATGGCTGCCAAAGAGAATCCTAAAATTAAGTTTCAAGAGTTAGGTTATCGGACCCCAGATCGCCTGCCCCAACTTTTCTACGAGGCTGTTAGAAATATTGGCGGCGGTCAAGTTGCTAACAATGTGGTCAAAAGCCCTGCGGGATTCCATGTTTTGAAAGTACTCGATCGTCGGTCTGGAGGCAGCCCTCAACCACAGCAAGCTTCTACTCAAGCTCCAGCCCAAGAAGCAACAACTTCAGGAGCCCCCCAAAATATTGCAATCACCCAAACTTTATCTCGACATATCTTGCTGAAGAATCGCGCAGGCTTAAGTGATCAGGATGCTGAAAGACGTTTAGCTGGTTATCGCGCACAAGTTGTTGCTAAAACAGCTGACTTTGGCGAGCTTGCAAAAAAATACTCTGAGGATGGATCTGCAGCAAATGGCGGCAATCTGGGTTGGATGGGTCCTGGAGAATTGGTGCCTGAGTTTGAACAGGCTATGAACCGTTTACAGATTGGTGAAGTCAGCCCACCGGTCAAAACAGAATTTGGTTGGCACTTGATTCAGGTCCTTGAGCGACGCCAGGCTGAACTGACTACGGAGAAACAGCGTGAGTTTGCAAAAGCTGCGATTCGTCAGAAAAAATTCGAGCAGGCATATCAGGATTGGCTCCGTCAATTACGTGATTCTGCGACGGTAAAGATTTTGAACGTCGAAGATGCAGCTACCGGTAATCGTTAAGTTAGTCATTACAACGGGGGAGCCCTCTGGCATTGGTCCTGAGGTTTCCTTGGCTGCTGCAGCTCACCTGCTTAAAGAGCAAGTCAATCTGGAAGTCACTCTCGTAGGGTGTAGCGACCTTTTAACAGTATCAGATACACTCGATCCCACCATACGCGATCGCCTGCATGTCCATCATGTTTCACTGGCTGAACCCGTTCGCTCTGGTGAATTAAATCCAGCAAATGCTTCCTACGTTTTAAATACATTAGATTTTGCAATCGATGGTTGTGTGGAGGGACGATTTGATGCGATGGTCACTGCACCTCTCCAAAAGAGCATTATTAATCTGGCGGGGACTCCTTTTACTGGACATACGGAATATCTAGCTGAGCGCTGTGGAGTAAAGCGCGTCGTGATGATGTTATGTGCTGAGCTTCCTGCCGGAATCTTGGGCATGGACAATACTCAGCAGTTCAGAGTTGCTTTAGCAACGACCCACTTACCATTGCAAGCGGTTTCATCTGCTTTAAGCTGTAATGACCTTTTTGAAACGATTCAAATTATTGATCATGATTTACGTTCCAAATTTGGCATTGCACAACCTCAGATTCGGGTTGCAGGCTTAAATCCCCATGCGGGAGAGGCTGGCTACCTTGGTAGAGAAGAGCTAGATCAAATAATCCCTGCGATTAATCTGGCGCGTGACTCAGGGATTGCAGTATCAGGCCCTTATCCTGGAGATACGATGTTTGATGTTCGTGTGCTTGATAAAACAGATGTCTTTTTAGCGATGTACCATGATCAGGGTTTAGCCCCATTCAAGTTTGTCAGTTTTGCTAGTGGTGTCAATGTCACTCTAGGCTTACCGATTATTCGCACTTCAGTAGATCATGGCACAGCCCTAGATATTGCTGGCAAAGGTCTAGCCGATCATCGCAGCATGTTAGAGGCATTACGCTTGGCCTATGCACTTGCATCGCATCACAACAGTTTGGTATAGATGCATCGCGCCCGTAAACGATTTGGCCAAAACTTTTTGCAGGATAACGGCATCATTTACGCAATCGTTGCCCTGATTAATCCCGCAGCAGATACGCATATTATTGAAATTGGACCAGGTTTAGGTGCCTTAACTCGTCCCTTATTGGCAAATTTGGAGCATCTAGATCTACTAGAAATTGATCGCGACTTAGTCGCCTATTGGCAGCAGCAAAATCTACAGGGACTCAATGTCATTGAGGGAGATGCGCTTCAGTTTGATTTTTCTGAATGGGCCAAGCAGCGAGCCTCACATCAGAGTCAATGCAAGGTCGTTGGAAACCTACCTTACAACATCTCTTCCCCACTCTTATTTCATTTGGTATCAGCAGCGAGGCAAATTGATGAGCAAGTATTTATGTTGCAAGCAGAAGTGGTGGAGAGAATGGTTGCTCCAGCGGGTAGCTCAGACTTTAGTCGCCTATCTGTCATGCTGCAGGCTCGTTACCATATGGAGCAAGTCCTAGAAGTTCCCCCTGAAGCTTTTGAACCGCAGCCCAAGGTGAATTCTGCGGTAGTCAGAATGATTCCGCGTGCAGACTTTGATTTAAGTGCGCAAGAGTGGAGCGCTTTAGAGACCATAGTCGCTTCAGCCTTTGCGCAGAGGCGCAAAATGCTGCGTACCAATTTACAGACTTATGCTAATTTTTTAAGTCTGAGCGAGGAAGAGCTCAAGTCTAGAGCGCAAGACATTACGGTAGATCGCTATATTTCTTGGGCTAAATTATTAGCTAATGCAAGCTCGGCTTAGTAAGCGCTCGGATCTATTTTTCTCATCTCGGCTTCAATCCAGCCCTCGACCTCTTGATGCAGTTGGTCACCAGACTTTCCAGCTGAAGCAATGGCAGGGCCAATCGAGAAAATCACAGTGCCGGGGTATTTCATGAAGCTATTACGTGGCCAAAACCGCCCAGCATTGTGGGCAATAGGAATGACAGTAGCCCCCGTAGCGCTTGCAAGGCGAGCCCCACCTTTGCGGTAGGGCTTATGGGAGCCAACTGGCGTTCTAGTGCCCTCAGGGAACATTAAAATCCATTTGCCTTCACTTAAGCGTTTACGGCCTTGGCTTGCCACAGAGAGTGCTGCCGTTTCTTTACTTGCGCGATTAATATGAATCATTTTGAGAAGTGCTAAAGCCCAACCAAAAAATGGAATCCACAAGAGCTCACGCTTGAAGACAAAGCAAAGTTGTTTGGGTAATAAGGCAATATAAGCAATTGTCTCGTACGCGGATTGGTGCTTGCTTAACACCACTACTGGTTGATCTAGGGCAGCTTGCATGTTCTCCATGCCACGAATCTCAAAATGAATGCCACACAGATGCTTGAGAACTTGAATGACTACTTTGTTCCAAAAACCGATGAAGCGATAACGATTCTCTGGATTAAGAAAAGGAAAAACCAGTATGCAAAGCACGGACCAAATCGGTGTAAAGACCAATAAGAAAAGAGTGAATAGAGTTGAGCGTATAAAAGTCATCATTTTTACGCCATGCCATTAAGAAAGCTGTTGGCAAAAGCAAGTAGGTCTTGGTGAATTTCTGTTCCTTCAGGTAGGTCTCCTGAGGCTAAGGTCTTTTGGCCCTTACCGGTCAGAACCAGATGAGGTGAGGCACCCAAGGCCACACCAGCTTGTAGGTCACGCAGGGAGTCGCCCACTACGGGCACACCCTCTAATGGTTTTTGATGCTGGTTTCTGTGATATCGCAGAGCAATTTCTTTCATCATTCCAGGGGCAGGTTTGCGACAGTCACAGGCATGCGCATCGGTATGAGGGCAAAAGAAAATACTGTCAATGTGACCACCCAAAGGTTTGAGTAGATTAGCCATTTTGCTATGCATGCCGTGTAAATCATTAATACTAAAAAATCCACGCGCTAAGCCAGACTGATTGGTTGCAATCGCAATTTGGTAACCTGCTTGATTAAGGAGGGCAATAGCTTCTAAGCTGCCTGGTAGGGGAGCCCATTCTTCAATAGATTTAACGTAATCATCACGATCTTCGTTTATTACGCCATCGCGGTCGAGAATAATCAGTTTAGAAGAGCTAGTGCTCATGCTAATTTGCCGAGATCCGCAACTAAATTCATTTTCTGGTGAAGTTCTTGCAAAAGGGCAAGGCGGTTATCGCGTAACTTCGGATCAGGATCCATCACCATCACGTCAGCGAAGAACTGGTCGATCGGCTCACTCAAAGCAACTAATGCTTTTAATAGCCCAACAAATTCATATTTTGCATAAGCCGAGTCTAGAGTGGGTTTAAGCATCTCCAGAGCTTGATATAAGGCAATCTCTGCAGGGACCTGCAAAAGGTTTACTGAGCAGGCTTTAGGAATAGCAGTAGTGGTCTTTTTCAGAATATTGCTAATACGCTTGTTGGCAGCGGCTAGCTGGCTTGCTTGAGATAGTTCATTGAACTCTCGTAGGGCAGAGAGGCGTGCAATGATGTCATTGATTTGCTCAGGCGCCTGGCTTAAGACGGCCTCAATTTCTGGGCTGGTAAAGGGTTTTCCGGAAAGCGCTTGATCGCGAAGATAAGCACGCAATCGATCCAGTATGAATTCATTGATTGCGGCAACTTGAGCCTTTTCTTGAACTTCTTTTTGGGGAAACTGTCGGCGCGCTAATTCAATCAAAGCTGGCAGACTCAGTGGCAGATTTTTTTCTAGAAGCAAGCGGCAAATACCGAGGGCATTGCGGCGTAAGGCATAAGGGTCTTTATCGCCTGTTGGCGCGAGCCCTACACCCCATATCCCGACTAAGGTTTCTAGCTTGTCAGCAATAGCCAGGATAGTTCCAGTTTGAGTGTTAGGCAAAGTATCACCAGCAAAGCGTGGCATATAGTGTTCACTGCAAGCTGCTGCTACTTCATCATTTTCTTTGTCTAAAGTTGCATAGTAGCGACCCATGATGCCCTGCAGTTCTGGGAATTCACCCACCATATCGGTCAGTAAATCGGTTTTAGCAACCTCAGCTGCTCTAGAAGCAAATATTTCGTTCCAGCCGAGTAATTTAGCTATACCTAGTGAAATTGCTTGAACCCGCTTGCTGCGATCGAGTTGATTGCCTAATTGATTGTGATACACCACTCTTGCAAGATCATTTACTCGCGAGACTAAGGAGCGCTTTTGATCTTGCTGAAAAAAGAAGCGTGCATCAGATAAGCGAGGACGCACCACGCGCTCATTGCCTGAAATGATCGCTGCAGGCTGATCAGTTTGAATATTGGAAACAATTAAGAAGCGGTTTCTGAGCTTGCCTTGTTTGTCAGTTAATGCAAAATATTTTTGATTGGTTTGCATCGTCAGAATCAAACATTCTTGCGGAACTTCTAAGAACTCTGCATCAAAGTGGCACTCGTAAATTGCTGGCCACTCAACTAAGGCTGTCACTTCATCAAGAAGGCTGTCTGGCATCAGAACGAGATCATTACCGGCGGCCTTAAGAAGCCCAGCCTCAATTTGTTGGCGACGTTTTGTAAAGCTCGGAACAATTTTGCCTTTACTCTCCAGGGTAGATTCGTATTGATCTGCGCTTTCAATCTGCAAGACTCCGGGCGCTAAAAAGCGGTGACCTTCGGTTTGTTTACCTGAATCTATGCCGAGGGCACTGATATGCAGTGGAGTATTGCCATATAAGGCCACAATGCGATGCACTGGGCGGGCAAATTGAACATCGACTAATTCACCATTAGCGCGTGTGACTTGGTAATGCATCATCTTAGCGACTGGCAATTTGTTCAAGCTTTGCTCAACTGCTTGTTGAACGGTTGGCTCAAGAGCGGCGCCTTTTGCAACTACATTTAAATAGAGTGCCTCATTTTTCCCTTCACCAGACTTTTCTAGGTTTGCAAGATCAATATCGGCATATCCTAGGCTAGCCAGTTTCTTCAGTAGGGGGGCAGTGGCTTGACCTTGCGTATCGTAGGCAATTGAGCTGGGAAGTAATTTTTCCCGCACTGGATAGTCAGGTGCATGATTAAGTACTTCAGTGATGTGGACTGCTAAACGTCGTGGAGTTGCAAAGCCAGTAACTGTAGATTGTTCACTCAATAGGTTCGCAGCTTTTAGGGAGTTCGCAACACCTTCGCTAAAAGCTTCACCTAAGCGGCGTAAAGATTTAGGAGGCAACTCTTCTGTAAATACCTCTAGCAAGAGGCTGGCTGAAGTCGAGTCAGTATTGAGTGTACTCATGATTTAGCCAAGCTATGTTGACACATTGGGAAACCTAATTGCTCACGTGAGTCGTAATAGGCCTGAGCTACTGCGCGAGATAGATTCCGAATTCGACCGATATAGGCTGCCCGCTCAGTAACCGAGATGGCTCCGCGTGCGTCCAGCAAATTAAAAGTATGGGCCGCTTTGAGCACCATCTCATAAGCGGGTAAGGCTAAAGGTACTTCCATTAAGCGTTTTGCTTCACTCTCGAAATTGCTGAAGTTTGCAAAAAGTAAATCAGTATTGGAGTGTTCAAAGTTGTAACAGGACTGCTCGACTTCATTTTGGTGATACACATCACCATAAGAAATGCCGTCCGCCCAAACAAGATCAAAAACATTAGAGCAATTCTGAATGTACATTGCCAGACGCTCAATACCGTAAGTAATTTCTCCAAGAACAGGTTTGCAATCTAAGCCACCTACTTGCTGGAAGTAAGTAAATTGTGTGACTTCCATACCGTTTAGCCATACTTCCCAACCAAGACCCCAAGCGCCGAGGGTTGGATTTTCCCAATCATCCTCTACGAAGCGCACATCATTTTCTTTGAGGTCTAAACCGAGTGCAGCTAGTGAGCCTAAATAGAGCTCCAGGATGTTGGCTGGTGCTGGCTTGAGAACCACTTGATACTGGTAATAGTGTTGCAAGCGATTGGGGTTCTCTCCATAGCGTCCATCTTTAGGGCGGCGGGAGGGTTGAACATACGCAGCTTTCCAAGGCTCAGGACCAATTGCTCTTAGGAAGGTGGCTGTGTGCGATGTGCCTGCACCAACTTCAAGGTCGATAGGCTGCAAAAGGGCGCAACCTTGTTGGTCCCAATACTCTTGAAGTTTAAGAATGATTTGCTGAAATGTAAGCATGTTTAACCTAGCTAAGCCATTGATTTTACATGGCGAAGCTGGGTAATTGCTAAAACCGTCTTTGACGAATGATACCCATCAACAGTAACAGGAAAGAGATGGTCAAAATTGGAGCATTACCCAGAATGACATAAGGCGTTTTACCGGCGTAGGGCTGAACCGAGCCAATTAAAGAGGTTTGCGTAAATTTAGGCAATTGCTCAATCACTTGCCCATCCGGTCCAAGAATTGCAGTAATCCCAGTATTCGTAGCGCGTAGGGCAGGCAGACCTGCTTCTAGGGAGCGCAGTTGCGAAAGTCTGAGTTGTTGACCGGGGGCTTGTGAATCACCAAACCATGCCAGATTGGTGATATTAATTAAGAGATTGGTTGGTTTGTCACTATGCCGAAGACGCTTAGCGAGTTCACCACCAAATACATCCTCGTAGCAAATGGTAATCGCCGCAAACAAAGGGCCCTTTCCTTCTCTCACAATCATGAAGGGTGGCTGACTCATGGAGCCACGGGAGAAATCACTTAAGGGAACATTAAAAGCGTTTACAAACCAATGAAATCCAGGAGGAATAAATTCACCGAAGGGAACGAGATGAGATTTATCGTATTGATAAGGCAGGGCATTGCTATTCAGTCCAAGTGCACGATTCGAGAACTCTCTACCATCTTCAGGATTAATGCGTCGACCGATGATGCCAAAAAGTAAGGTGTTGTGATGTTGGTTGACACTTTCCTGTAAAGACTCGAGTGTGCCGCTAGGTAAATTGATATCAGGCCAGGAGAGTGCAGTTTCAGGAGCAATGACTAATTCTGCGGAAGAGCGCTTCATCACATTCGAGTAATAGTCAATTTGTTGCATGACGCCTTCAGGTCTAAAGATAAGACTCTGTGAAAAATTGCCTTGTACAAGTTCAATACTTAAGGGTGATCCAGTGGGCTTGGTAAAACTCCATAAGCCCATGATTTGTACAAAAATTATTACGAGTGCAACGGGGGCAATACTCCGCACAATGTGTTTACGTACATGCAAGAGTTGCCACGAGCTCCACACCGCCAAGAAGGTGCAGGCGAGACCGCCGAGGTAAGGTGCTATTAGCCCAAACGGACCATTGACTTGGGCCTCTGCCAAGCCTAGCCAAGGAAAGCCGGTGAGAAAAAAACCACGCAGACATTCAATCAAGACCCAACTGGCTGCCAGGAAGCATCCAGTGTAAAAAGAATCTTTCTTAAAGAAATGCAGTGGCAGGCTAGCTAAAGCAAAAAAGACTGCAGTGTATGTGGAAAGTAACACTACTGCGGTACACGAGAGCAAAAAATTCATTTTTCCAACATCGTGAAGGCTGATGTAGATCCAAGAGAGACCTACTACAAAGTAGCCTAAACCAAACATTAAGCCAGCCAGCAAAAAATGCTTGAGCGATGCGTGCTTAAACTGAAGTAGGCCCCACCAAACTAAAGTGAGAATGGGAATTTGAATCCATCCGCCATAAGGTAGCTCGGCTGAGTAGGCGAGTATTGCGCCAAATAAGACGAGCGTTAGAAATCGGGTTGGATTTTTCAAAGCAGAATACAAGCTCAATCAGATGTGGATTGCTTATTAATTTGTCTTGCCAACAAAATATGAATCTGTCTTGGGTCGGCGCGCTGAATCTCAAATTCTATATTCCCGAGTTTGATTAACTCACCAATTTTTGGAACGCGACCTAGGTGTTGAATGACTAGCCCAGCAACCGTATCAATATCTTCTTCAGCAAAATGGCTTCCTACAGCTTCATTAAATTGTTCGAGCTCAGTAATGCCTTTGACTCGGATATCACCATTATCTAAGGCGATGATGTTGTCAGCTTCTTCGTCTATGTCATGCTCATCTTCGATGTCACCCACAATTTGCTCGAGTACATCCTCAATCGTGATGATGCCAGCTACGCCACTGTATTCATCCACTACGATCGCTAAGTGATTTCGATTATCTTTAAAATCTCGTAGCAAAACACTCAGTCGTTTTGACTCGGGAATAAACACAGCAGGCCTTAGCCAATCGCGTACCTGAAAATCTTTTTCACTCGCATTGCGGAGCAGGTCTTTGGCAAGTAAGGTGCCAATGATATTGTCTCGGCTACCCTCAAATACGGGGAAGCGGGAATGGGCCGCAGTAATGACGTTCTGAATAATTTCTGCCAAAGGAAGATTGATATCAATCCAATCAATTTGGGCACGAGGAACCAAAATATCGCGCGCACAGAGTTGCCCTACCTGGAAAACGCCTTCAATCATCGATAAGGCATCAGCATCGATCAGGCCCTCAGACTGCGCTTCTCGTAGCGTGAGGATTAATTCTTGACGACGCTCTGTGCTGCTGGTGGGCGCGGGGCTCAGAAAGGCAGTTAAGCGTTCCAGTAATGATTTATTGGGGTCGGGCATGGTGCAAGAATAGCTCAGAAATAGATGAAATCGGTGACGAGGGATTACTGTGGGGTGTAAGGGTTGGCAAAACCAAGCTCTTTGAGGAGTTTGATCTCAAGCGCTTCCATTTTTTCGGCTTGCTTGGGAATGCCATGATCATGGCCTTGGGCATGTAAGCAGCCGTGAATGATGAGGTGGGCAAGATGTGACTTCATGTCCTTACCTTGCTCTTTAGCTTCTTTTTGAATGACGGGGACACACAAGATGATATCGGCATTCAGGCTGGCTTTATCTAAAGCATAGGGAAAGGTGAGGACATTGGTCGGCTTATCTTTTTTTCGATAAGCTGCATTCATCTTTTTAGCTTCAGCTGCATTCACAAAGCGAATTGTAATGAGGCCTACTTTATTAGTAGTCGCCTTGATCCATTTTTTTATAAGGCTATTGGATGCGATCTGATTGATTGCTGATTCGATTGCTGGACTTGCGAATTGAAGATCGATTTGAAGTTTAATGGACATAGGATTCAATCAATTCACCGCGCAAGGTGTAATTCAATACTTCGGTAATTTTGACATCGATCATTTTTCCAATCCAGTTATCACTATTTTGATCTGGTACTTCAAGATGAATGATGCGATTATTTGCAGAACGCCCTTGAAGATTAACGCCATCTTTAGCAAGCCCCTCAACCAAAATGGTTTCGGTATTACCAAGCATGGCCTGACTAATTTTTTCACCCTGTGAGTCAATTAGAGCCAACAGGGTTTGTAGGCGACGGAGTTTGATCTCATAGGGCGTGTCATCAGTCAAATTAGCAGCAGGCGTGCCAGGTCGAGGGCTGAAGATAAAGCAGAAACTATTATCAAATTGGAGTTCTTCAACCATTTTGAGTAGCTTATTAAAGTCCTCATCGGTTTCGCCTGGGAATCCAACGATGAAGTCGCTGGAGAGCGTTAGATCAGGTCTGACAGCCCGCATTTTACGAATGATGCTTTTGTATTCTAAGGCGGTATAGCCGCGCTTCATGGCAGACAGAACAGAATCAGAAGCATGCTGAACGGGCAAATGCAAATGGCTTACTAGCTTAGGTACTTTTGCATAGACATCAATTAAGCGTTGCGTAAATTCTTTTGGATGGCTCGTTGTAAAGCGAATCCGCTCAACCCCCGGAATTTCAGCAACATATTCAATCAGTAAAGCAAAGTCAGCTAATTCACCACTCTCACTCATTTTGCCAAGATAGGCATTCACATTTTGTCCCAGCAAAACAATTTCTTTAATACCTTGTGCCGCTAAGCCTGCTACTTCGGTCAAAACATCATCAAGCGGGCGCGAGACTTCTTCGCCTCGGGTATAGGGCACTACGCAATAACTACAATACTTTGAGCAACCCTCCATGATCGATACATATGCAGAGCCTCGTGTTTTGCGTGAGGTCGGCAAGTGATCAAATTTTTCAATTTCTGGAAAAGAAATATCGACTTGAGGTCTACCCGTTTGATGGCGCTGCGCAATCAGATCAGGGAGACGATGCAGTGTTTGAGGGCCAAAGACAACATCCACATAGGGTGCCCGATTGATAATTTGTTGGCCTTCTTGACTCGCAACACAACCACCTACTCCAATCAGTAAATTGGGTTTACGTTTTTTGAGTTCTCGTAATCGGCCGAGGTCAGAGAATACCTTGTCTTCTGCTTTTTCACGAATCGAGCAGGTGTTCAAAAGTACAACATCTGCGTCTTCGGGTGTGTCGGTGATCGTCATGCCCTCATCAGCATGGAGGATGTCAGCCATCTTGTCAGAGTCGTACTCATTCATTTGACAGCCAAAGGTTTTGATATAGAGCTTCTTCATATGCCGTTCTCAGGTTTATAACTGGGGGCGAAGCGCTAATTTTACGGGATTGTGCAGATCAGAGGAATCGATAAGCCAGGATCGTTACTAGGGTTGGCGGAATGGCCGCCAAGAGCAGCATGCCAGCAGAAACGGCGGCATTCGGAAAATAGGGCCGCAAAATGGCTAATCCAGCGGGGTTGGGGGCATTCGCGATAACGGTGAGGCCGCCACCAGCAACTGCACCGCCGACTAAGGCTAGCTTAAATTCTAGGGAAGTGCCTGTAACTAGAGAGCCTAAATAGGTCAGAGCAGCATTGTCGGTTAAAGCAGTCAGCCCCAAGGCACCATAAAAGACTGCGGTTGGACTCATATTCTGCAAAATTGGTTGTAGCCACCATTCTTGTAGTCCACCTAGAACAATTAAGCCGGCCAAGAAGAAGCCTACCAATAAGGCCTCTCTCAGAATGAGGGGGCTTTGGTACTTGGGGTATGCGGTGGTGTAGCCAATGAAAAATAATAACAACCACATAAAGATCACTGGATCATGTGCAAAAACGACAACACCTACTAAAAATAAAAGATGAACCAAGGTCACTGTGAGTGGTGTTTTATCAGGACGTGTTTCTGATTGTGGCTCAACAAATTCTTTTCTTAACAAGAGAGTGATGAGCAATGCGTTAATCAAAATCGCAATGCAAGATTCGATACCAAAATGACTCATCATGAAGGCGCTATCCCAATTCCAGGTTGAAGCCACCATGAGTACGGGGGGCGCAGCAAAGTTTGTCAGGGTGCCACCAATTGAGATATTCACAAACAATACCCCTAGAGTTCCAAAGAGCATGAGCTTGGAACAAGAGTGGCGATACACCAGATCTCTCAATAAAAAAGCCGCCAAGGTCATTGCAGCAGCTTCTGTAATAAATGAACCGAGTACAGGCGTAATGCTCAGAGTTAAAAAATATAAAGTGGGCGTCGACTTGGTTCTCAAAACAGTTTGGAGAATTTTGCCAATAGCGTGCAAGATGTGAGTCACAAAGTTGAGGATAGGCTTACTGCCGGCAACAACCATGATGGCAAAAACAAAGAGAGCTTCGGTGAAGTTTCTGGAGCTAGCGTAATGTCTGGCTATTTCTAAATTATCAACCAGGGCCAGAAAAACAATGAGGATGGCAGCCCAGAAACCAAAGACGATTTCAACTTCGCCTAGCAGGTGCCAAAGGCCTGAATGCCTTCGGTGACTCTTGGCTAAAGCCTCAAAATAAGAGGTGCTAAAAGTATGCAATACTGCAAGCGCAAAAATAGTACTAGCGCCGATTTCGGTCAGAGTGAAGTTCATACCGGCATAGTATCAGTAGATGTTTATCGGTAAATAACCTTCAGAATTAGTCGAAATTAAATAAAGAGAATGTCATGATCAGAAATGCACAGTCCCAGTTCGGAGTAGGCCCTTTTCAACAAAAGATTACGGTTGGAAATTTTCAATTGTTGGCTGATATCGAGGAGGCTTCAGGCGGAGCTAATACCGGACCTTCCCCGCATGAGTACTTGGCTACTGCTTTGGCTTCTTGCACGAGCATGACCCTCAAAATGTATGCCGGTCGTAAGGCTATGAACTTAACAAATGCAATCGTCACTGTGCATATTGAGCGTGAGGATGATATTGAAAAATTTAACCGCGACATTCAATTATTTGGCGAGTTAAAGGAAGAGGAAAAACAGCGTCTCTTAGAGATTGCTAATAAATGCCCAATTCATAAAGCACTTACAGGTGAGATCCAAATAAAAACCCAGCTGGTCAATTAAACCAAGCTGGGTTTGGAGGCAAACTGATTCAGTTTGGAGCGGTAGATGTTGAGCCGCTCTTACCAGCTTTGTAGCCAGCGTTGTATTCTGAAGCCTGTTCTTTCTTATAGGCGTCATAGACATAGCCTGAAGCAGCGCCAACCGCAGCACCACCAACAGCACCCCAAATCGGATTGCCATGAAGTAATGCTGTTCCAGCGGCGCCTGCTGCCGCACCAATTCCTGCTCCAGACAAGGTGCGTTGTTCCGTATTACTCATATTGGAGCAAGCTGTAATAGCGAATGCAGTAACAAGGAGGGCGATCATTTTTTTCATATAACTACTCCTAAGATTGAATAGATTTATTGTTTAGCACAAGGAAAGCGTACTGCCAAAAAGCCTAGAACGGTTCCGGCGGCAGGCTTGTCTGCAGATTGGGGGTTGGCTTCGACCCACTTCACAAAATCCCCAATGACCTCGTCACGTTTTGGGGCAGGTTGTTTAACACAAATAAACGGTTTAGCTCTTTGAGGATGTCGTGTAGCTAAATAAGTGTCATAAATCGCTGTGGTGTAGCCGATACAGAAACTACGAGATTCTGGGCTAGCAGGTAATTTACATGCGGTAACTAATTCTTGAGTGCTTAGAACTGGAACTTTTTCATCGGCGTATGCATTGCCAACCAAGCTGACTAGGATACTGAGAGCCATTAATATTTTTTTCATATAACTCCTTTGGACATTGATAGATAAGTATCAGTATATGATTCTTATAGTAAAAAAAGCGACGCACTAGGGTAATCCTATAATGGCTTATGGCTATATTTGAACTGGATGGCATTGCTCCCGCATTAGCGAAGGGCGTATGGGTTGCCGAGAGCGCCGAGGTCATCGGTCGCGTAGAGCTTCATGAAAACGTGAGCATTTGGCCTCAGGTAGTCATTCGAGGTGATAACGATCTGATTCAAATTGGTGAAGGTAGCAATGTTCAGGACTCTTCGGTATTGCATACCGATCCTGGCTTTGAACTCTTGATTGGTAAGCATGTCACTGTAGGTCATAAGGTGATGTTGCATGGTTGCCAGATTGGCGATGGCAGCCTAATTGGTATTGGTGCCGTAATTTTGAATGGCGCCAAGATTGGTAAGCATTGCTTAGTTGGTGCAGGCGCTCTCGTCACCGAAGGGAAAGAGTTTCCAGATGGTTCAATGATTTTAGGCTCACCTGCCAAAGTTGTGAAAATGCTCGATGCTGAGCAAATGCAAAAGATCGAAGAAATTGCTGGACGGTATGTCAGCAATGCGCAGCGTTACCTTCAGACTCTCAAGCCTATTACCTAATTAGGTGTTGTCATGGAAGATATTCAATTTTGGATCAGCATCATTGCGACAATCGCTTTCGCAGTGACCGGAGTTTTGGCGATTGCTGATCGAGGCGTTGATCTTTTTGGAGTGCTAGTGCTGGGCGTGATCACTGCGATTGGCGGCGGGACTATTCGAGATATCATTCTCGGTGTCCCCAGTTTTTGGTCACAAGCACCACTTTATGTGTGGCTTGCCTTGGCCGCTAGCATGGCCACCTTTATCGCTGAATCATTTTTTACTCAACCCCAAATTTACCGCTCCATGCTTTACTTAGATGGTTTAGGCGCAGCCTTATTTGGGATCCAGGGGGCATTCAAGGCATGGCAGCTAGATTTTGGTTTACCAGTTGCACCCGTCATTTTGGGAGTGGTCACCGCGATTGGCGGCGGCTTATTGCGCGATGTTTTAGCGGGTAGAAAAACCTTACTCATGTCGCATGAGTTGTATGCAATCCCAGTTACCTTGGGTTGCTGTCTTTATATTTTGGCGCTCAACTTTTTGCCGGAATACCGTCTCGAATCCGCAGTGCTGTGCATGCTCGCCATCTTTGGCTTGCGTGCAGCAGCAATTCACTGGAATTTGAGTGTGCCTAAAGCTTTCATCACTAAAACGCGCTAACTGCTCCATCGCTGCGGGGATCCCAGCCGCCTCTGAGAGTGCCAGAGGCTTCACGGATGATGCATCCGGCATGTCCTACGGTTTCATCAAAGGCATCGAGCATCTCAATTTCATGACCCATTGCGTGAAGTTCTTTTGCGACCCATGGACTAAAGCGGGATTCGAGTTTGAGGCTATCGCTGGTTTGCCCCCAGGTCCTCCCCAGTAACCAGCGAGGACGGCTGATAGCATCTTGTGGGTCAAGACCGTATGTCGCAGTGCGAGTAAAGACTGCACATTGTGTTTGGGGTTGTCCATCGCCGCCCATCGTTCCGTACACCATCGTCTTGCCATCTTTAAATAAAGCTAATGCTGGATTCAGTGTATGGAATGGCTTGCGATAGGGCTCAAGATGATTGAGTGTTTTGGGGTCTAGAGAAAAACTGCAACCACGGTTTTGCCAATTGACGCCTGAACTTGGCAACACAATGCCGGCACCGAACTCGTGATAAATACTTTGAATGAAGGAAACGCTATTACCCTGTTTATCAACAACACCCATCCAAATGGTATCGGCAGGACCTTTACCTTGACCCCAAGGTAAAGCTTTTTCAGAGTCAATATTTTTCGCTAGCTTCTTTAGAAAAGCAGGAGCTAAAAAAGATTGCGCATGTTTTTTCATATACGCAGGATCAGTGACAAATTGATCGCGCACTTTAAAGGCTTGCTTAGTGGCTTCAACACAGTGGTGTACATATTCAGCGCTATCGACTTTGAAGCGCTTCAGGTTCAGTTGATCCAAGATACCCAAAATCATTAAAGAGACTACACCTTGGGTTGGGGGAGTCATGTTGTAAACATGACCCAAGCTATGTTTTAGTTCTAGAGGATCAATGAGCTTAGCTTGGTGACGATGCAAATCATTTAGACGCAGTGGGCTTCCTAATTCCGCAAGTTCTTTCGCGAGTAATTCAGCCAGATCACCGCGGTAATAATCTTCCGTTCCCTTTCTAGCAATTTGTCGCAAGGTTTTTGCCAAACGCTCTTGTTTAAAGATGCTACCGACTGCAGGGGCGCGGCCATTAACGAGAAAAGTTTCTGCAAAACCAGGAATGGGACTCAGCTCTTCCCGTTTCTTGGCAGTCAGACTGGATTGACTGAAAGTCACTGGCACGCCAGCTTCTGCATAATGAATTGCGTCTGCTAATAATCGTGAGAGTGGGATCTTACCTCTCAACGCTTTCTGAGAAAGTTGTTGTGCAGCCCCCCAGCCTGAAATTGTTCCTGCAACGGTATTTGCAGCTACTGCACCCCTGAAAGGGATTGACTTAGTGATGCCTCGTTCTGCGTACCATTTTTTACTAGCTAAGCCTGCAGCAGCGCCGCAAGCATCAATGCCGCCCATCGCTTTGCCGGGAGAGTGAATGACCCAAAAAGAGTCACCGCCAATCGAGTTCATATGGGGGTAGACCACGGCAATGGTTGCAGCAGCAGCAATCATTGCCTCCAGTGCGTTACCACCTTCTCGCAGAACAGCCACTGCTGATTCTGATGCTAGGGAATGCGGTGCAACCGCCATCCCCTGAATACCCCATTTTTGTTGCATATATCGTCTTAGCCTTATTGAATACCCGATTGTAGATCGCGGGAAAACCCCAATCCGTTTTGATGAGGAATTACCCTAACTAATGGATTTATCTCAAATTTTTCACAGCATAATTGCTTCGTTGTTTAATTCCATAAAAATATTTAGGAGCTACTGATGTCAACATCAATCAAAGCAGCCCCAATGACTGCCGCAGAACGCAAAGTGATTTTTGCTTCTTCACTCGGAACAGTCTTTGAGTGGTACGACTTTTATCTATACGGTTCATTGGCTGCAGTTATCGCCAAGCAATTCTTCTCAGGCTTAGATGCAGGCTCTGCTTTCATTTTCGCCTTATTGGCTTTTGCTGCCGGCTTTATTGTTCGCCCTTTTGGTGCCTTGGTATTCGGTCGCTTAGGTGATTTGATCGGTCGCAAGTACACCTTCTTGGTGACTATTGTGATTATGGGTGGATCCACTTTTGTGGTCGGTATTTTGCCGAACTATGCAACGATTGGCGTAGCTGCTCCAGTGCTTCTGATTGCCCTGCGTTTATTGCAAGGTTTGGCATTGGGTGGTGAGTATGGCGGCGCTGCAACTTATGTAGCTGAGCATGCTCCAAATGGTAAGCGCGGTGCATATACTGCCTGGATTCAGACCACAGCAACAATGGGTCTTTTCCTTTCCTTATTAGTGATTTTGTTCACTCGTGAATTTACCGGGCCTGATTTTGAAGTTTGGGGCTGGCGCGTTCCTTTCATCGTCTCGATTGCACTCTTAGGTGTTTCAGTTTGGATTCGTATGTCAATGAACGAATCCCCTGCATTTAAGAAGATGAAGGAAGACGGTAAGCTATCTAAGTCACCTTTGGGCGAATCTTTCGGCCAGTGGAAGAACTTGAAGATTGTGATCTTGGCTCTCTTTGGTTTGGTAGCTGGACAGGCCGTAGTTTGGTACACCGGTCAGTTCTACGCTTTGTTCTACCTCACTCAAGTGTTGAAAGTGGATGCTAAGACCGCTAACCTCCTGATCGCTGCTTCCTTATTGGTTGCGACACCATTCTTCGTTGTATTTGGTAGCTTGTCCGACAGAATTGGCCGCAAAGTCATCATCATGGGCGGTTTATTGTTGGCTGTGATTACTTACATTCCAAATACACCAGTCTCTGTGTTTAATGGCTTAACCCACTTTGCTAATCCAGCTTTGGAAAATGCAATGGCTACATCGCCAGCAACGATTACTGCCGATCTGTCTGAATGTACTTTCCAGTTCAACCCAACTGGAACAGCTAAGTTCACCAGCTCTTGCGATATTGCTAAACAAGTGATGGCTTCTAACTCAGCAAGCTATACCACCATTGCTGGCCCAGCTGGTAGCGTTGCTAAAGTGAAGATTGGTGAAACCGAGATTGAAGGCTATTCAGCAAAAGGTCTCGATCCTGCTGAAGCAAAAGCAAAAGATGCTGCGTTTAAGAAAGCCATTCGTGACGACTTGACAGCTGCTGGCTACCCAGTCAAAGCTGATCCAGCTGCCATGAATTACTTTGCAGTCTTCTTGCTCTTAACTTTCTTAGTCTTGTTGGTAACGATGGTTTACGGTCCAATCGCTGCGATGTTGGTAGAGATGTTCCCAACCCGTATTCGTTATACCTCAATGTCCTTGCCGTACCATATCGGTAACGGTTGGTTTGGCGGCTTATTGCCAACCATCTCCTTTGCCTTGGTAGCGCAGAACGGTAATATTTACTATGGCCTCTGGTATCCAATCATCATTGCTGCAATGACCCTGGTTATCGGTACCTTGTTCGTTCGTGAAACCAAAGATGTGGATATTTACGCACGTGACTAAGTAGCTGAATAATGAGTTACTGAGCTTTAATAAGAACCCGACCTCATGGTCGGGTTTTTTATTCCCACAAATCGGCTTGTTTACTGCGCTTGAGTAATCCCGCATTTTGGTCGGCGATAGACGTTTGACGACTACCGGGTATAAGTTCAATGCTAGATCCAGCAGCAAGTGATCCGACTCGATTAACTCTGAGATACCAGCCGCAAAATCCGGATTGGATCATGGCTTTAACAGCGCCTTTGTAACCCATTTTGGCGTTGAACTTAAAGCAGGGCTCACGCAGTTTGACTACGGTGAACTCAAGATCGCCAATGATGAGAATGTCACCGACATACACATTAGTCTCGAGCAAGCCTTCGATAGTGAAGTTTTCTCCAAGGGATCCTGGCGCCAAATTGACGGGCTGTTTTGTTTCTCGGGTGAGGAGTTCATTCCAAAAAGCGTAGTGTTCAGCAGGGTAGGCATAGATGGCCATATCAATCCCGCCGTGCACTGCAAGGTCAGCTTGCTCGTCGCCCTGAACACCTAGCCCTGTAATTTCTACTGACAGAGGATTATCCAGATTGCTAATCGATTGCTTATGAATGGCAGACATCACTTTGGATGGCTCGTTAGCATTTTGAGTAAATAGTCGACCTACTTTTCCAATAGAGATGGACAGGAGTTTTCCGGAGCGGGCATGAGTCATATTGAGCTTACCTTCAGATGGGCTTTAAAATAGGAGCTATGAGTTACTTTTATGAATACGTGCTGCCATTGCTTTACCGCGTCAGCATCTACTTTGCTAATTCGCTTCTAGACGATCCAGCAATGCTGGCTTTTGCCTTTTGTTAAGGATCTATAAAGATACCCCAATTTGATGGCTTCTGCTAATGGCTTATCCCAATAGGGGTAGTCATAAAGTGTGGTTAGTATTGATTTGTTAACTCACCCATTTATTCAGCAAGGTATTTAAATGATTAAGAAAATATTCACCATAGCGCTAGCAGGAACTTTTGCACTAGGCCCGTTGGCAGGTAATGCCTGCACCAGTTTTTTATTAAAGGGTAATGATGGTGGTTTTGTGTATGGCCGTACGATGGAATTCGGCTTACCTCTCAAATCCCAGCTCACAGTGATTCCTCGGAATTTTCAAGCGCAAGGTGTTGGCGTAGACAGCAAACCCGGCACTGGCTTGAACTGGACCACTAAGTATGCTGCTGTAGGTATGAATGGCTTAGGCTTGCCAGTCCTGGTTGATGGCATGAATGAAAAAGGTTTGGTAGGGGGGTTACTCAATGCGCCCAATACTGCCGAGTATCAAAAGGTAAGCCCTGCAGATTCTGCTAATAGCATCGCCTCTGTGCAAATACTGATGTATGCCTTAACCAATTTTGCAACTGTAGGCGAAGTGAAGCTTGGCTTTGAGAAGATCAAGGTGAACCGCTCGATCATTCCCGCATTTCATAATCAATCAGCGCCTGTACGCATGACCTTGCATGATGCGACAGGTAAAAGTATTGTGATTGAGTACCTTAAGGGCGAGTTAGTGATTACGGATAATCCAGTGACCGTGATGACCAATGATCCCGCTTTCAGAGATCAGCTCAATAATATTGGCAGCTACGCCAACTTAACGCCTGTTGAAAAAGATCCGATGGTGATTAATGGGGCGACATATGTTCCCCCTAGTTCAGGTAGCGGTTTGCATGGCTTACCCGGTGATTACCTGAGTCCAAGCCGCTTTATTCGTGCACTCTTTCTATCAAAGTCTGCACCAACGAATGTGAGCACTGACCAGCAAACCCATACTGCTTGGCATATCTTGGGAAGCTTTGATATTCCACCTGGTGCGATTAGTTTGCCAGCATCCAATGCTTACGGCGGTGGCGCTGGTGGAATTGAGATTACCGAGTGGACTGTTGTAGCTGATAATAAAAACATGATGTACTACGTCAAAATGTTTGAGACTACAAACGTGCAGTCATTTGATATGAAGAAAATAGATTTCAATGCTAAAGATGTGAAGTATTACGATCTGAATAAACCTCAGAGCTATATCTCAATTAATTAAAACGCATGGTCCAGATGTATTCCTATGAACCCAAGAATGGACATGGCTTACCCCATGATCCATTTGGTGCGATTGTTGGGCCCAGACCGATCGGATGGATTTCAACGCAAAGTAAGGCTGGCATAGCCAATCTTGCCCCTTATAGTTTCTTTAATGCGTTTAACTATGTTCCGCCCATCATTGGTTTTTCTAGCGTGGGTTACAAAGATACCGTCAGAAACATTGAAGATACGGGTGAGTTTGTTTGGAACTTAGTTACTCAAGATTTGGCTGAGGTGATGAACCAATCTTCCGCTGCTTACCCCCCTGAAACAAGTGAGTTTGACGCTGTCAATCTTGAGAAGGCTTCATCCAAATTAGTAACTCCTCCAAGAGTAGCAAAGGCTAAAGTTGCATTTGAATGCAAATGTACCGAGATCATTCAACTTAAAGGGGTCTCCGGAGAAAAGGTGGAGACTTGGTTGGTTTTAGGTGAGGTAGTCAAGATTCATATCGATCAGTCTTTATTAAAAGATGGTATCTACGACACTGCTAAAGCAGGCCATATCCTCAGAGCCGGCGGCCGGGGTGATTACTTCACAATTGGGCAAGAACAGCTCTTTGAGTTATTGAGACCTCGCTAAGAGTTCTTTTTGACCTTATAATCACACCTTCGGCGAATTAGCTCAGCTGGTTAGAGCGACGGAATCATAATCCGCAGGTCCGGGGTTCAAATCCCTGATTCGCCACCAAATTGAAGGCCATTGCGTTTCGCAGTGGCCTTTTTCATATCTAGGGTTTAATGAATGATGGCTAAAGTTTGGAACTTTATTTTCTTTCAGATGGGTTGGTTTGCTTGCGTCTTGGGCGCCGCAAATGGACAAGCATTCTGGGCAGTTCTGGGAACGCTCCTCTATGTCTTATTCCATGTATGGCAATCCGAGGATAAAAGGGCAGAGGGTATTCTATTATCCAGGGCCCTTATATACGGAGTAAGTGCTGACTCACTTATTATGAATATGGGCTTTTTAGGCTTTAATGATGTCTGGCCTAGCCAATACTTGTCACCCGCCTGGATGTGGGCCCTTTGGGTACTGGTGGCCAGCACGATTAACGGATCTTTATATTGGCTAAAGGGAAAACCCATTTTGGGAATGGTCTTGGGCGCTATCGCTGGACCCTTGTCGTATGAGGCGGGAATGAAGCTAGGGGCTGGAAATTGGGGTATGGGAAGTAAATGGCCAGGTATTGTGCTGATTGCTGTGGTTTGGGCTATTGCGATCCCCCTCTTTTTCTATTGGAATAAAACAACAAGCGACAGAGCCTTAGAGAAAAATCTGTAAATTCCTTGGGGTGAGGGCTTGCAAGAACTACTGTTTTTATATACAGTAACTTCTAAGTTGTTAAGTAGCCAGTAAATCTACGGGAAATAGCCCTAAACATAGCGAAAAAGGAATCGAAATGGCCTTGGATGATAAGAAAAAATCAGCCTCTTCAGAGTTTGAAGGGATGAGCGGAGACAAGCAAAAGGCGCTATCAGCAGCCTTAGCGCAAATTGAAAAGCAGTTCGGCAAAGGCTCCATCATGCGATTGGGCGATGCTGAAATTAGCCAAGATATTCAGGTGGTATCTAGCGGTTCACTGGGCCTAGACATTGCGCTCGGAGTTGGTGGTCTAGCACGCGGCCGTGTCATTGAGATCTACGGTCCAGAATCCTCCGGCAAAACAACTTTGACCTTGCATGCGATTGCAGAAATGCAAAAGTTGGGTGGAACCTGCGCCTTCATCGATGCGGAGCATGCGCTTGATGTGCAATACGCATCACGTTTAGGTGTTGACGTAAACAATCTCTTGATCTCGCAGCCTGATACTGGTGAACAAGCGTTAGAAATCGCTGACGCATTGGTACGCTCAGGTTCAATTGATCTCATCGTCATTGACTCTGTTGCGGCCCTAGTACCAAGAGCAGAGATTGAAGGCGATATGGGCGATTCCTTGCCAGGTTTACAAGCGCGCTTGATGAGTCAAGCACTACGCAAATTAACAGGCGCTATTAAGCGTACTAATACAACTGTCATTTTCATTAACCAAATTCGTATGAAGATTGGTGTGATGTTTGGTTCCCCAGAAACTACTACTGGCGGTAACGCACTGAAGTTCTATGCATCGATGCGTTTAGATATTCGCCGTATCGGTAGCATCAAAAAGGGCGACGAAGTTGTTGGAAACGAAACACGCGTCAAGGTCGTTAAGAATAAGGTTTCACCCCCATTCCGCGAAGCTATTTTCGACATCATGTATGGCGCTGGCATCTCTAGAGAAGGTGAGATTATCGACATGGGCGTAGAAGCAGATCTCGTTGAAAAATCTGGATCCTGGTATAGCTACAACGGTGAGCGCATTGGACAAGGCAAAGACAATGTCCGCGATTTCTTGAAAGAGAATCCAGAAATTGCTAAAGACATTGAAGGCAAAATACGTGAGAAGTTAGGTGTCAAAGCCGGTACAGCAGTGGTAGCAGATGTGATAGGCGAAGAAGAGGAAGTCGAATAATTCGATGTCTGAATTAAGTAGTAAAGCCAAACAAGGCCCGAGTCTAAAAGCTCGGGCTTTGCGCCTTTTATCTTCTAGAGAATATAGTCGTAAGAGCTTGGCCAGTAAGCTGGAAGAGTCGATGGCCCGATCGATGAAAAAAGATCCATTGGCAAATGATGCTGAGCCCAAACTGGACGTAACTGAAATATTTAAACAGATAGAGGCGGTTCTCGATGATTTTGAGGTACGCGGTTGGCTCTCTGATGAGCGCTTTGCTGAAGCCCTAGTGAGGCGTCGTAGCGAGCGCTATGGGGTCCGCAAAATTCAAGATGAACTCCTCAAAGCAGGAGTAGACGGTGTAAAAACTGCAGGCCTATTACAGGGCTTAAGGGAAACTGAGCGAGAGCGGGCCCAAGAGCTCTGGCAGAGAAAGTTTGGAGTTCTGGCTCAAGATCAAAAAGAGCGTGCTAGGCAGTATCGCTTTCTGGCTTCAAAGGGCTTTAGTGCTGACGTTGTAAGTAAGATTGTTGGCGGCCGACCCCAAGACTAGGGCAATTACGGATAGATTAGAGTCAGTTGCGGCGTTGCAGCATGATAGACTTGAGAGGTCGATAAAACCTGACAGATTTATTCAATTTGCTTGTCATAAGCATGGGTGAAAATCTCTGACTAGAGGGTGAAGTTGGCCTTACTAATTCATACCACTTGCATCAAAAGATACCGCTTCCGGAGTCATTATGAAAATTCACGAGTACCAAGGCAAAGAACTTTTGCGCCAATTTAATGTGCCAGTACCTAATGGCATCCCTGCATTTAGTGTTGATGAGGCTATGGCAGCAGCTCAAAAATTGGGTGGACCAGTTTGGGTAGTGAAGGCTCAAATTCATGCAGGTGGTCGTGGCAAGGGTGGTGGCGTCAAGCTAGCCAAGAGCATGGATGAAGTGAAAAAATACAGCTCAGAGATTTTGGGCATGCAATTAAAGACACATCAAACTGGCCCAGAGGGTCAGAAGGTAAATCGTCTGTTGATTGAAGATGGTGCAGATATTAAGAAAGAGTATTACTTCAGCATCGTGACTGACCGTGGCACACAAAAGAATGTGATCATGGCATCGAGCGAAGGCGGCATGGATATTGAAGAGGTTGCTGCAACCCATCCTGAAAAAATTATTAAGGTATTTGTTGATCCATTGGTTGGCTTAACTGATGCTCAATGCGACACGGTAGCTAAGGGAATTGGTATTCCTGATGCCTCGGTCCCGATGGCGCGCGATGTATTTAAGAATCTCTACAAAACTTACTGGGATACCGATGCCTCCTTGGTGGAAATCAATCCATTGATTTTGGAAGGTAACGGCAAGATTAAAGCTTTGGATGCTAAATTCAACTTCGATCCTAATGCCTTATATCGTCATCCAGAAATCGTTGCATACCGCGATATCGATGAGGAAGATGCTGCTGAGATTGAAGCTTCAAAGTTTGACCTAGCTTACATTTCTTTGGATGGCAACATTGGCTGCTTAGTTAATGGCGCTGGTCTGGCAATGGCAACTATGGATACGATTAAGTTATTCGGAGGCGAGCCTGCTAACTTCTTGGATGTTGGCGGTGGTGCTACGGCCGAGAAAGTAACCGAAGCTTTTAAAATCATGTTGAAGAACAAACATGTTCAAGCAATCTTGGTCAATATTTTCGGTGGCATTATGCGCTGTGACGTGATTGCAGAGGGCGTAGTAACAGCCTGTAAGGCAGTTAACCTGACAGTACCTTTAGTAGTGCGCATGAAGGGTACTAATGAAGATTTGGGCAAGAAGATTCTGGCTGACTCAGGTTTGCCAATCATCAGCGCTGACTCTATGGCTGAAGCTGCAACTAAAGTTGTTGCCGCTGTGGCTAAAAACAAATAATCAGGGAATTCTGAAATGTCTATATTAGTTAATAAAAATACTAAAGTTATTACACAAGGAATTACTGGCAAGACCGGTCAATTTCATACTGAAAAATGTCAGGAATACGCTAACGGTAAAAATTGTTTTGTTGCTGGTGTAAATCCTAAAAAAGCAGGCGAGTCAATTTTCAATATTCCGATTTTTGGAACAGTCAAAGAAGCGGCTCAGCAAACAGGCGCTACGACCTCTGTCATTTATGTACCTCCCCCAGGTGCAGCAGCAGCGATTTGGGAGGCGGTTGAGGCAGACCTCGATTTTGTGATCTGTATTACTGAAGGTATTCCGGTTAGGGATATGTTGGAAGTTCGCAATAAGATGAAGGCTAAAGAGGCGGCTGGCGGTAAGAAGACCTTATTACTTGGACCTAACTGCCCTGGCATCATCACTCCCGATGAAATCAAGATCGGCATCATGCCAGGACATATTCATAAAAAAGGCCGTATTGGTGTTGTAAGTCGCTCTGGAACCTTGACCTATGAAGCAGTGGGTCAGCTCACAGCGATTGGCTTAGGTCAATCCACGGCGGTTGGTATTGGTGGCGATCCAATCAATGGCCTAAAACATATCGACATCATGAGAATGTTTAACGATGATCCAGATACTGATGCAGTGATTATGATTGGTGAGATTGGCGGACCAGACGAAGCGGAAGCAGCGCGTTGGTGTAAAGATCATATGAAAAAGCCAGTTGTCGGCTTCATTGCTGGTGTAACAGCGCCTCCCGGAAAACGAATGGGCCATGCAGGTGCTTTGATTTCTGGTGGAGCTGATACGGCAGATGCCAAATTAGCAGTGATGGAAGAGTGCGGCTTTAAGGTTACTAAGAATCCATCTGAGATGGCAGCTTTATTAAAAGCAATGCTGTAGTGCGTAAATAAAAATAATGTAGGAGGCACTATGGACTTTGTATTTTTATCAGAAGCGCCTTTCTGGACGGCTCTACTTTCTATTGTTGTGGCAAATATTCTGCTATCTGGGGATAACGCAGTAGTGATTGCAATGGCTTCTCGCAATCTTGCCCATAATCAACAAAAGCGGGCGATCTTCTGGGGGAGTGCCGCAGCAATTATTTTGCGCGTGATTCTCACTATCACAGCTGTCCAGTTATTGGCACTTCCATATTTAAAAATCATTGGCGCAGTGCTGTTGGTCTATATCGGTGTTCAGCTTTTGGCTGATAGCGGTGAGGAAGACGAGCTACATGGGCATTCAAATATTTGGGCTGCAATTCGGACAATCTTAGTTGCTGATTTAGTGATGAGCTTGGATAACGTGATTGCTGTAGCGGCTGCTGCCCAAAAAGGCCCCGAAGAAACTCGCCTCATTTTGTTGATAGTCGGATTAGGACTTTCAATTCCTTTGATCATTTTTGGTAGCACTTTGTTACTTAAAGTCATGGATCGTTTTCCGATCATCATTACTGTTGGTGCTGGCCTCTTGGGTTTGCTTGCTGGTGGAATGTTCGTTGAGGATCCTGCGATTAAAGACTCGCTACAAGCTGCAATAGCAGATGCCCATATGATTTTTGAGGGGGTTGGTATCGCTATTGTGATCCTGCTTGGGAATTATCTTAAGAAGAAAGAGGCGAGTAAGAACGCGGCTTAGAGACCTTCATCTAGCGCTCATCATTTTCAGAAAAGCCAGCCCTAAATGCTGGCTTTTCTGACTTTAGCAAGGGTGGTACTTTCTCAGCGTAGAGTAGAAGATCTTGCTTTTCACCCCAGGAGTGTTTGATATGCAAAAAATAGTTCCATTAGAAGAGCAGTTAGTTAAAGAGCAAGAAAAAGGATTTACCTTAATTGAGGTGATGGTGGTTGTTGCAATCATCGGTATCTTAGTTGCGATAGCAGTCCCGCAGTATCAAGACTATATTGCGCGAAGTCGCGTTGTTGAGGGTATGAATTTAGCCTCGAGTGCGAAACTGGCGGTGACAGAAGCTTTTGCAAGTCGCGGTACTGTCTCGATGGATGAGGCAACGCAGGGTTCATTCTCATTTAACCCAACTAGAAGCGTTAAAGAGATTGAAATCACTCGCTCTGGTGCGATTGCCATTGACTACCAAGTCAGCGTGGCCCCTGATGGGAAAAATACTTTGCACTTAGTGCCAACCAATGATCCTGATGCAAACATACCCAAGCCCGTTGATTTATCTAAGCCTGAAGGGGCAACATGGGCTGGTGGCTGGACCTGCAGATCGACCGAGACGAATCTATTACCTCAGTTATTACCTTCCGAGTGCAGAACTACTAAATAAGTCGTGAGGTCGCTATATGCGACCTCAATTTACTTATTAGCTTCCCAAGAACCAGACTTTCCACCACGCTTCTCAAGTAGTTTGATATCACCCATCACCATGTCTCTATCAACGGCTTTGACCATATCGTAGATTGTGAGGAGGGCGACTTGGACTGCGGTAAGAGCTTCCATTTCTACTCCAGTGGGCCCAGTGGTTTCTGTTCTGACTGTACAGCAGATGCTATTTGCATTTAAGTCTGTGTCAAATTCAAGGCTCACATGTGTTAAAGCCAGGGGGTGACAAAGCGGGATCAGGTCTGAGGTTTTTTTAGATGCTTGTATACCTGCAATTCTGGCGATTCCTAAAACATCCCCTTTCTTATGACTGCCGGCAAGGATCATTTCTAGGGTTTGCGCTTGCATTGAGATTTGGCCAGATGCAATAGCAATACGATGGGTATTGGTCTTATTACCAATATTCACCATATGGGCTTGGCCACTCTCATCAAAATGGGTAAGTTTGTTCATAGAATAGTTTTACCATATAGGAATGGATGATATAAAAATTTCGCATTTCGCATCCCGTGCTCGACGGTATTTGAGCTATTTTCTAGTCATGATCATGACGATGTCGAGTAATGCGCAATTGGCGTGGTCGGCCAGCTCTGCCTCTACAGCGCCTTCTGGAGATGTTTCTGTAGAAGGTAATTCTGCGGCAATTCAGAACATTGGGCGCGCGATGCAATCGCCGGATGCCCGCTCAGCTAATTTACCAACCCGTTCAGTAGCGCCAACCCAGCCAAATATTATTCTTCCAGACATGGGCGACCCGGGTGGAGATG
>Ga0118677_10001652_pt1 | contig 46653 bp, 30 predicted proteins | sample AliMusrvi5mmetaG_FD_86154 | JGI IMG/M metagenome (GOLD analysis project Ga0118677, IMG submission 86154) | reverse complement strand
GTCTTCATGCCGTTGATGATGACACAGTCCTTGAGTCAGGCGAGTAAAATCGTCCATCTTTTGAGCGACGGCGTCCATTTACACTTTGCCGACAGTTTGCGAAACTTGTTCCCAGCTTGAAATTCATCCCGCAGACAGGAGCGCCGTGATCATGGAACTTCAGGGTAAACCGGATTTTGAACGGGCAATGCAACGCGTCGAATCGTGGTTCAACCACGGGATGCTGGATCGTCCGCCGGTGCGGTTCGGTGCGCACAATGCCGATTTTGCCGGGGCGCATTTGATGGCGGGGCGTTCGTGGCCGGATTTGAAGGCGCGCTGGTTCGACGCGGAGTTTCAGGTGGATTTTTTTCTCGAATCGATCCGCGGGCGCGCCTTCCACGGCGAGACATTCCCGGTCTTCAGCCCGAATCTCGGCCCGAACGTGTACGCGGCCTTCCACGGGGCGGAACTCGAATATGGCGAGGTCACCTCGTGGGTCCAGCATTGCGTCCACGATGCCGGCGACCTCGCGAAAATGACGGGTGAAGTGGCTCTGGTCCGCGAACCCCAGTTCCGAGGCGATGTCGGCACAGGAGCGGGTGGTGGTTTCCAGCAGGCGGCGCGCTTCTTCCGTGCGCAGGCGCTTGACGTGCTGCAGCAGCGTCTGCCCTGTGGTGGCCTTGAGCAGATGCGCCAGGCGAAACCGGCTGATGCCGGCAGCCTTCGCAGCGTCGTCCAACGAGATGGATGCGGACAGGTTGCGGGCGACATAGTCCAGCGCCTGCCGCACGTGCAGGTTGGTGCGCGCCAGCCCCTGCTGTGCCACCTCGCGCATGAAGGCATCCAGCGCATCCCGCACCGTCTGGCATAATTCCTCGAACGTGCGCGCGGAAATGATCCGCTCCATCCAATGCTGGTGCGCGGTCATGAGCGATGCCAGTTCCGGGCTGTCCTCGATCGCCACGCGCACGAGGTACCCGAGTAGTTCCAGCACGCGCGCCTGCAGCACCGGCTGGCGGGGCGAGTCCAGGAACATGGCCGCCAGCAACTGGTTCAAGTGTTTGCGCGCGCCATTCTGATCGCCGGCGCGCAGCAGCAGCAGCAGGCGGCGTTCCTCGGCCACCGGCCAGTTGCGATTCACCGCCAGCTTCCCCTGATGAATGGCTTCGGCGATCTGACGCTGCTGGACGGCATCCTCGTGGTTCTTCCGCCACAAGTCCGGTTTCCAGGCGCTGGCCGCATAGACGGTTTCCGCCAGCAGGCTGGCCGCGGTGTGCACGCGCGCCTGCGGCCACACCGGCAGCGCCTGCAGATGGTCGCGCACGCGGTTGTGCAGGGAACCCCAGGATGCCAGATGGCGCGCCGCCTCCGGCACGTCCACGGGGTCATCATCGCAAGTTACTTCGCCGCCGCAGGCGCCGCCCAGGAGCGTCTGACCGTCCACCAGCGCCACGGCCCAACTGATCACCCCCGCCGCCAGCAGAAAGACATGCGGCTCACCCCAGCGCAGGCTCTCCTCGATGGCATGCCGCCGCGCCTGCACCACCAGTGGCTGCGCATCCAGCGGGCCGGGTGCGCCCAGCGCCCGCCGGCCGTCCGGATGCAGCAGCACGGGCGTCAGGCCGCAGGCCGCGCGGTAGCTGCGAACGATTCGCTGCCAGGCGGACAGCGGCAAAAACGTCCCAGCAGCCGAACGCGTTCGCGTTCGGCTATTTTTGGCATTCGGTTGGTCTTTCGCAGGCACGAGAGCAAGAACATACCAATTTATGTTCACAGGTGGCAAGAGCCGCAGAAAGGAAAATGATATGCTTTTATCGAGCGGGAAAACCGCCTACAACTGTAATGCAGCAGGAACAGTGAAAGAATCCATTCGTGTCACGGGGTGCGCGCCCACATTCCGGAAAAGGGCCATTTGTGGGAGCGCGGCCCCGTCCGTGCGATGCATTCGCAACTTATGTTGCCATTCACCGAAGGAACACATCATGGATCGCAATTTTTACCTGAACCTGGCCAAGCAGGGGCTCAGCATGCCGATCGGCGCGGACCTCGTGCTGCATGGCGAACCCGATGCAGCCGCCATTCTGCGCGACGGTACGGCTCTGGGGCGCGTGGTGGAGAAGACCGCCCGGCGATTCCAAACGCCACTGGCCATTCCGCTCATGGATTTGCAGCTTGAAAAAGCCACGCTGCTGCGCGGTCTGGACATTCCGGTTGCGGATGTCGCGACATATCATTTCGAGGAGCCGCCGACGGACGCGCAGATGGAGACGCTGCGCCGCCGCGTCCGGGAGCCGCTCTCCCCGCAGCAGCAGGTGCATGTGGACGCGGTGTCCCATGTCGCCCGCCACGCGTCGGACCTGGTGCCGTGCGGCATGATGATCGGTCCGTTCTCGCTGATGACCAAGCTGTTGAAGGACCCGATTACGCCGGTCTACCTCTCCGGCATGGGCGTGACTGCGGCCGAGGATCCGGCCGTGGCCGCGGTGGAGCGCACGCTGGAGTTGGCGATGCTCATGGTCGAGCGTTCGCTGCGGGCGCAACTTGCGGTCGGCGCGCGGCTGATCTGCGTGGCCGAGCCGGCCGCCAACCGCGTCTATGTGTCGCCGAAGCAGATCGAGGAGGGGTCGGACGTCTACGAGCGGATGGTGATGAAAAACCTGCGCCGCCTCAAGGCCATCATGGACGAACACCACGCCGACCTGTTCTTCCACTGCTGCGGCGAATTGAGCGACTATATGCTCGGCAAGTTCAGCGAACTGGACCCGGCTGTGCTGAGTCTGGGCTGTTCGCGTCCGCTCTGGGAGGTGGCGCAAATTGTGCCGTCCACGACCGTGCTCTTCGGCAATCTGCCGTCCAAGCAGTTCTTCTCCGACGCGGTGATCAGCGTCGAGGCCGTGCAGGCCCAGGCGGCGGATCTCGTCGCGCGCATGCAGGCGATCCGGCGCCCCTTCATCCTCGGATCGGAGTGCGACGTGCTGTACGTGAACGGGTGCGAGGAGACGATCTCCCGCAAGGTCGAGGCTTTCCTGGCCGTCGGACGGAAGCAGGGGCTGGGCGCCCGGTGATGGGACCAATGGGACGAATGCGATGACCGAAACGTCTGCAGAATAGCGCGAAATCCGCATACGTCCCAGTTGTCCCATGCGTCCCATGCATTTACCGTCCCGCACATAGCAGCGCCACAATTACGGCGCTGGCGAGCGCGCCGGCGCAGAGGTTGGCGCGTCCGCCGCGTTCGTTCCAGAGGCGTTGGCCGCGCCGGACTTTTTCGGAGAACGGCAACCAAAGGGCGACATCGCGCCGGCCGCCGATTTCCAACAGCAGATGCATAGACAGCGCGGTCGTGACGGCCACGCCGGTCCAGAAGCTACAGACGAACGCCAGAAGCGCGACTGCGCCTGTCATAGGCAGACTGTGGCCGATGTCGGTCACCTGATCCAGGTCGCGGCTTTCAATGCGCCGTCCCACGGCGCGGAGGCGCAGAACCACCGGCTTGTCCGTGACGCGCAGCGGCAGCGGATGGAGTGGCGTGAAAATGGCGGCCGACGTACCGTCTGCGCCCGGCAAATCCACCGGCGCGGTCTTGTTGCCGGATTCCAGCGCCACGACGAGGCAATGCTGTCGGTTGCAATCGAGGTGGTAGGCGGTGAACCCGCCATTTGAATCGGGCAGGGGATTGAAGCGCACCACGCAGGGGCATCTGCGGATACGCACGCGCTGCAACGCCAGCCGCACACCCAGGGCTACCGTCGCCGGGTCCGGTGCAAGCGGGTCCGGTGTGACCGTGATGTCCGGCTGTCGGAAGAGTTGCCGCGCCCACCAGTCGATCGCGTCCGGCAGCACACCTGCCACGGCCCCTGCCACAAGCGCCAGCGGCCGCTGCGGTCCGGCCACCACGCCGGCGGCGGCCATGCCGAGAAGGATATGGGTGAGGGGGAGCATGATCGAAAAAGGAGATTAGGCTGAAGGCTGTTAGACTGTTAGGTCGAAAACCGATGAATTGCCCACAAAAGGCACAGAATTCACAAAATCAGTTTTCTCGGTTTTCTTTTGCGCCTTTTGTGAATTGTGTGGCCAGAACGGCATCTCTTACCCAGGTATATGCAAATCCGGGGTAAAATCTTACACGCAGCGGCAAAATATTTCAGAAAGTCCGATGGGCGAAATAGCCCTGCCGGGCCGTAGTACCGGACCAGAACGTGCAGGAGCCAACGCAACGAAGCAAACAACCCCGACTAAGAACCTATCCGAAAACCCCTTCTTGCACTTGCGGCGCCCGCGGCGCGGGTTATCCTACCTTCCGAAACACGCGTCAAACAGCAAGGAAGGGCGCGCAGAATGAAAAAACGAAAACAGGATCAATCTCATTACAAACTCCCCAAGCCTTGATTACGAACAAAGCGCAAGGTTGCTATCCAGGCGAACCGCAGATTGCCGAATGTCCAACTGCAGAATCAGAAAGGCAGTCCTACTTTTTCAGGTTGGCCTCACCTTCATCATTCGGACCTCTTCAATCGTCAATCTGCGGTTCGCTTCGGTGGCGCCGAGGCGCGTATGCGCGGGCGGGCGCCGAGGCCGGCGCCCCTCCAAAGAGCCATCGTGCTGCGGGGCAGCGCTCCTACGCAATACGGGTTGCGGGCTACTACATCCGCCGGTGGGCGAGGGCGGGGATGCGCTGGCGGGTGGTGCGGAGCAGGTCAGGATCCAGCGTGACCTGCAGCACGGCGGGTTCGTCGCCGGCTGCGGCCAGCGTTTCGCCCCAGGGGCCGAGCGCCAGGGAGTGGCCGTAGCTGCGGCAGCGGTTGTGCGGATTGGCGCCGCACTGGTCGGGCGCCAGGACGAAACACTGGTTTTCGATGGCGCGCGCCCGTACGAGCGTTTCCCAATGATCGCGTCCGGTGCGTTGCGTGAAATTGGCCGGGATCAACAGCAAGGTTGCGCCCTGACTGCTGTAATTCCGGTAGAGTTCCGGGAAACGTACGTCGTAGCAGATGGAGAGGCCGCAGCGCCAGGATTCCATGGTCACCAGCACCGGCTGGTCGCCTGCCTGATACACATCGCTCTCGCGGATCACAAGGCCGCTTTCCAGCCGCGCCTCGAACAGGTGCATCTTGCGGTAGGTGGCGGCCAACTGCCCGTCGCGGTTGAAGAGCAGCGACGTGTTGTAGACCTTGTCGCCATCGCGCTCCAACACACTGCCGGCCAGGACCCAGGTGTTGGCGCGGACGGCCTGCGCCTGCAGCCAGTGCGCCAGCGGACCATCGAGCGGCTCGGCAACGGCGCGATACTCCTCATCGCTGCCGCGGAAGGCAAAGACCTCCGGCAGCACGATCAGATCGGTCTCCTGACATTGCGGCAGGCGCTGTTCGATCCAATCCAGGTTGGTCTGCTGGTTGGCGCCGGCTGCGTTCTGCACGAGCGTGACGCGCAAGGGGGAGTTTGGAAGGAGGGTGTGCATGGTGGGTATGCTTCGCAGGTTGTTTAGGCTGTAGGCTGTTAGGCTGTAGGCAAGATTCATGTACGACGACTAACAGCCTATAGCCTACAGTCTAAGCAACCTGAAGTCTTATCGTTACGGCAAAATGCGTCGAATGCAATTCGCTTCCTCGATCAGCGCGCGGATGCGTGTTTCATCGCCGGCATCGATGGCGGCGCGCAGGGCTTGGAGTTTCTGCTGGTACGTGTCGATGGCATCGAGTACCGCCGCGCGGTTCTGGTGAAAAATCGGCACCCAGATGTCGGCCGCGCTCTTGGCCAGTCGCGCGGTGGAGGCCAACCCGCCGCCAGCCAGCGCGAAAATCGCGTTGTCGTCCTTCTCTTTCGCCAGCGTGGCGAGCGCCAGCGCATACGAAACCACGTGGGACAGGTGCGAAACGTAGGCCGCGTGCAGGTCGTGCGTGGCTGCGTCCATGCGCACCAGCCGCATGCCCAGCGCAGTGTAGAGCGCTTCGACCGTTTGCACGGCGTCGGGCGCGCTCGCCTCCAGGTCGCAAAGTACGGCGACCTTCCCTTCAAAGAGATGTTCCAGCGCGGCGGCGGGACCGGAATTCTCGGTGCCGGCCATGGGGTGCGAGGCGACGAAACGATTGCGCCGGGGGTGGTGGCGGATGGTTTCGATGATGGCTTGCTTGGTGGACCCCATGTCCGTCACGGTCTGGCGCTCCACCAGGTCCATCACCTGCGGCAGCAGTTTCACGATGCGGTCCACCGGGATGGCCAGCACGACGAGATCGGCTTCGCGCACGGCGGTTTCGAGCGTGGCGACGCGGTCCACCAGCCCGAGGCGCAGCGCGATCTCGGCGCGCGCCGGGGTGGATCCCACGCCGGTGAGGCGCGTGGCAAAGCCGGTGCGGCGCAGGTCGCGCGCGACCGACCCGCCGATCAATCCGATGCCGATAATGGTCACGTTCATGTCAACTTCCTTTGAACCGCAGAATATCGAACAAGGAACTCCGAATGTCGAGGGTATTGTGCCGCCCTGCCGGTTGCGCTCATGGTTTTTTTGAAGCGGCACATCAGCCGCGTTTCCACCACAAAGTCGCGAAAACACGAAGCTGCACGAAGTCTTACGCTTTCTGACCGCAAAACATGCAACGTTGTGGACCTTTGTGCCTTCGCGCCTTTGTGGTGGAGGCTGTTTGGCAGGCTTCAAGAAAGACCATGTGGTTGCGCTATGGCGTTCCTTGTTCGATGTTCTGCGGTTCAGTCTCACGCACAGACAGATCGAACAATCGATCGGCATTCTTCCATTGGATGGCCTCCTGTTCGGCCAGAGTCAATGGCAGCCGCCGGAACGCGGCAAGCGTGGCGGGTTGGTCCTGCCACGGCGCGTCGGAGCCGAAGAGGACGCGCTCCACACCGTGCCGCCGCACCATGCGCAGGAACTGCGCCTCCGGCGCGTAGCCAATGGTGAAGGAGGTGTCCAGATACACGGGCAAACCCACCAGTTCGCGCTCGACGTCGTCCCACTGCTGAAAGCCGCCGAAATGGGCGGCGATGAGCGTCAGGCCGGGCCACGCGCGCAGGACGCGGGCGATCACGGCCGGTGTGGCGCGGCAGGGGGGCTGGAACAGCCAGTCGTTGCCGCAGTGCAGCAGCACGATCAGACCCAGGTCGCGGCACGCGCGCCAGATCGGTTCCAGGCGCGGTTCGTCCGGCGCAAAGGCCTGGTATTCGGGGTGGAGCTTGATGCCCGGCAGGCCGAGTTCCTTCACGCGGCGCAGTTCGGCCGGAGCATCGGGAAAGTCGGGGTGCATCGCGCCGAGCGAGAGCATGGGCCAGCGGTTCTGCTCCGCGGCCCAGGTGTTGATCGAGACGACCTGGTCGGCGCGGGTGGCCACGGGCGCATTGAGGCTGCCGGCAATGCCGGCCTCGGACATTTTGCGCAGCAGGCCGGCGCGGGTGCCGTCGTAGCTGGGTGGATTGGGCAGGGGTTCGGAGAGTTGCACCACCACGCGCGGGGCGATGGCGTCGGGGAAGACGTGCGTATGGCAGTCGAAAACTGGACCGAGTGTATCCATGTGTCGCGTTACGATAAATGCGGACGCGGGGACTGGCAAGCGTGAATCAGTTTCTCCCGCCTTGCCAGGCCGCGCATCGCCTTCCATAATGCCGTCTACGAATCACTGGCGTTCCCAATGACAAATGACCCATGACCTCTCCCACCACCCACTTTCTCGGTTGGACGCGCCCGGCGGTCGAAACCGTCTGCGACTTCCTGCTTTCCGGCGCCCAGCCGGGGCGGCCGTTCGACCTTGAAGGCTCGCTGCTGGTTGTGCCGACACAGCAGGCCGGAAGGCATCTGCTGGATGCGCTGGTCCAGCGTTGCGGCGCTTCCGGCGCCGCCGTCCTGTCACAGCGGGTGGTCACGCCGACCCACCTCGCCGCGGATGCGTTGCGCCAGCAGGACATCGCCAGCGGCGCCGAGATCCTGACCGCCTGGAGCGAAGTGTTCGCCGCGGCCGGGGAACCTCTGCTCCGCGCCGCGTTCGGCGCCTCTGGCCGGTTGCGCGATCCCATTGTTGCGGTTTCCATGTCGGAACGCCTCCAACAGGTGCGCCGTGAACTGGCGGAAGCGGCGCGCGCCTGCGCGGATGTGGCGGCGCAGGCCGATGCCGCCAGCATGGAGCAGGAACGCTGGCAGGCGCTGGCGCAACTGGAGTCCGCTTACCTTGCCCGCCTGGCGCGCGACCGCCTGCGCGATCCCTGCGCCGCACAGATCGCCTGGGCTGCGGATCCGCAGCTCGCGCCGGAAGTGCGGCGCGTGGTGGTGGCGTGCGTTCCCGATCCTTCGCTGCTGCTGGTGCGCGCCCTGGAACGGCTCGCCAGCCGCGTCATCATTGATGTGCTGGTGCAGGCACCAGCCAACGAGGCCGCGTGTTTCGATGCCTGGGGACGGCCGCTCCCCGATCATTGGAACACCCGCCGCATCGACATCCCCCACGAGGAGGAGAACCTGCTGCTCGCGGCGGATCCGGCCGCGCAGGCCGCTCGCATCGTTGCGATCCTAACGGCGGAAACGACGCCAACGACAAACGCCGTTCAGCCACAAACTGGAGAGACGCGGGCCTCCGCGTCCGCGGTGGAAAGGCAACGGCCAACGTCCAACAACGAAGAACGAAGAACCAAGAACCAAGAACCTCTCGCCCCGCGCTTCGCCGTCTCGGATACCGCCATTGGCGTGCCGGATCGTGCCACGGTCCCGTTCCTGATCGACCACCTCGCTTCCTGCGGCGTGTCCGCCTTCGACCCGCAGGAACGCCCCCTGCGCGAACATCCGCTTTGCGAACTGATTGCGCGCCTGCTGGATTTGCGCCGCGCCGCGCCGTACCGCACGGTTGCCGACCTGCTGCGCCATCCGGATATCCTGACGGCGCTGCAGCAAGGCACACCCGCGCTCGACCCGGTGCAACTCCTGACCCAGCTCGATGAATTTCAGAACCTCCGTTTGCCGCTCGGTCTGCCGGACCTGCTGCGGCCATTCGCGCAGAATCCGCGCGGAACCTCCAGCGCACATGCGGATTTCACCGTCCTCGGCCAGGCCCTGCAACGCGTGGCGCAGTGGCGGGAACGCCTGACCTCCGAACGCCTCCCCGTCGTGCTGCGGGCGCTGCTTGTGGAAATCTATGCCGGTCGCGAACTGAATCCGGAATTACCGACCGATCGGCTCTTCGCTGCCGCCGCGGAAGCTGTCGACCGCGTCTTGCGCGAACTGGAGGACGCCCGCCTCCGGCCGACCGCCGCCGAGATCGAGACCACCGTGCTGACTGCGCGCCTCCGCAGCCAGGGGTGCGCGCCCGAACGCAGCGACGAACGGATCGATCTCGAAGGCTGGCTGGAATTGCCATGGAACCGCGCGCCGCTGCTGTTCGTGGCCGGCATGAACGAGGGGTGCGTGCCGGATGGCCGCCTGGCCGACGACTTTCTTCCCGATTCGCTGCGTCGCGCCCTGGGGCTGCGCGACGACCGCCTGCGCGCGGCGCGCGACGCCTTTCTGCTGCACGTGCTGCTGGCCTCGCGCGCGGACGGTCGCGGCCGCGTCTGCCTGCTCTGCGGCAAAAGCTCGGAGGAGGGCGATCCGCTCCGGCCGTCGCGCCTGCTCTTCCGTTGCGACGACGCCCATCTGCCGCAGCGCGCCCGGCAGCTCTTCCGTAAATTGCCTGCCGCCCGCCCCGGCGCGCCTGCCACGGTCGGGTTTCAGTTGCGACCGTTTGCTTCAGGTAGGGCGGGGCCGCCGGACCCGCCGCCAGCGGCGGCAAGCTGGCTTGCCGCCATGCCGCAGGAGAGCGGCGGGTCCGGCGGCCCCACCCTACCTGGATACGCTGCAAATACGCCGCCGCTTACAACGGAACGTCCAAAACCGTCCATCTCCGTCACCCAGTTCAAGGATTATCTCCGCTGCCCGTTCCGATTTTACCTGCGTCACCGGTTGCAGATGACGCCGCTGGCGGATGATTTGTTGGCGCCGGATGAACTTGCGTTCGGCAATTTCGTGCATGCTGTGCTCCAGGATTTTGCGAACGACCGGCAACTCTCGCACAGCACCGACGCAGCGAAACTGGCTACACGTCTCGCCGACCTCGCTTGTGCCAAGTTTGCCGCCTGCTACGGTCCGCGCCCCTCGCTGGCGGTGCAGGTCGCGCGGGAAAGCGCCATCCAGCGGCTGGGCCGCTTCGCCGCGCTCCAGGCCGAACTGGCGCAGGAGTGGGAAATTGTCTCGTGCGAAAACAAATTTGAGCTGATGCGCGGCGGTTGTAAAATCGTCGCGCGCATCGACCGCATCGACCGCCATCGCCGCGACGGCCGCCTGCGCGTCATGGACTACAAGACCTTCGAGAAGATCAGGACGCCTACGGAAATGCATTTCGGTTCCTGCCGGCAGGACACGCCGGCATACGCGCAGGTGGACGTTCCCGGCGACCACGGCCGCATCCGGCGCAAGGCGTGGCAGGATCTCCAGCTTCCGCTCTACCGCGAGGCGCTGGCCGCCTCCGGTTTGTATGACGCGAGTCAGATGGAACTCGGCTATTTTATCCTGCCGCGCGCCATCGGCGAAACGGGGTTTCAGCCGTGGGGCGACTACACCACGGCGCTGCACGACTCCGCCATGACTTGCGCCGATGGCGTGCTGGCAGCCATCGCAACGGATGTCTTCTGGCCGCCGCGCGACGTGCCGCCGGACTGGGATGACTATGCGGCGCTTTTCGTGGGTGCGCCGGAACAGCGCTTTGATCTCTCATGTCTTCCGAACCACGCACCGGAGGCGGCGTCATGAGTCAGACCGCCTTCACGCATGTTGCCATCGCCGCTTCCGCCGGCACCGGCAAGACCTACGCCCTGGCCCATCGTTACATTGCGCTCGTGCAGCGCGGCGTGCCGCCGGATCGCATCTGCGCCCTGACTTTTTCGCGCAAGGCGGCGGGCGAAATTTTCGACGAGATCATCCGCCACATCTGCGACGGCGCTGGCGACGCCAGAAAAGCCCGCGAGTCCTCGCAGGAAATCGGGATCTCCCTGCAACCGGGAGATTTCGCAGCCACGTTGCGGCGCGTGGTCAATCATCTGCCCCGCCTCCACATCGGCACGATCGACAGCTTTGTGGTGGGCGTGGTGCGCGCCTTCCCGTTTGAGCTCGGCATCTCGCCCGACTTCCGCATCGGCAACAACGAAGGCGCTGCCGGCGACGAGATCCGGCGCACGCTGTTCGGGCGGCTCTTCGATCCGGGCTTCACGTCCGAACCGGTCCGGCAGGCCTTTCTGGAATCGTTCAAGCTCGCCACGTTCGGGCAGGAACACAAGTCGCTCGGACAGACGCTGGAGCGCTTCATCGCCGACCTCGCCGGCATCCACCGCCGCATTCCGTCGCCGCAGGCCTGGGGCCAACCCCAGGCAATTTGGGGAGGCGCACTTCCGTGGCTGCGCCTTTCCACCGACCAGCGCGCCGGCTTTGCGGCCGAAGCGGCGAACATTGCGTGGCCCGAGGCTCCCACGGGCCAATATCTGGAGATGATTGCATTTCTCCGCGATTACGACGACCAACGCGAGTGGCCGGCGAAACTGGAATCGCGGACGCTTTTCCCGCGGCTGTGGCAGGTGCTCGTTGCGCCAGCCGGTGAGCCCTTTGCCGTAAAATTCGGCAAACAGGAACTGCTTCTGTCGGCCTCTGCCGCCGATGCGTTGCGGCAGCTCGCCGGCCACGCCATGGCCGTGGAACTCGATCGCACCCTGCGGCAGACGCGCGGCGTGGAATCGCTGCTGGCGCTGTACGAGGCGCTCTACGCGGAACAGATGCGCCGTTCCGGGCAGCTTGGTTTTGACGATCTCGCGCGCCTCGTGGCCGGCAACGAGGGGCTTTTGCCGTCCTGCACTCCCGGCAAGCCAGATCACCTCTTCATCAACTACCGGCTCGATGCGGTGCTCGACCACTGGCTGCTCGACGAATTTCAGGACACGAGCGATTTGCAATGGCGGGTGCTCGGTAACCTGATTGACGAAACGGTCCAGGACGACAGCGGCACGCGCAGCTTTTTTTACGTGGGCGACGTGAAGCAGGCCATCTACGGCTGGCGCGGCGGCAATCACCGCCTGTTTCGACAGGTGCAGGATCACTACGGCGAAGCCATCGCCACGATCCACCGCAACGTCTCGTTCCGTTCCTCGCCGGTGGTGATCGATGCGTTGAACCGCATCTTCGGCACGCTCTCGGAGGACGATCATCTGCCGACGAAGACGCTCGCGGATTGGCGCGCGGCATGGCGCGAACACGCCGCCGCCCGAAAGGAGTTGCCCGGCGCCGTCGAACTGCTGGAGGCGGCGCCGCGCGATGACGAGCGCGAAGCCGATGCGCGCTACCGCGCGATCGCCGTGCGCCTGGCGGAAATCGATCCGGTGTCGCGCGGACTACAAGCCGCGGTGCTGTTGCGGACGAATGACCAGGCCCGCCGCTGCGCGGATCTCCTGCGCACGCACCTTTCGGGCACGCCGGTGGCGCTCGAAGGACAGGCATCCCTGCTCGACAATCCGCTCGTGCCGCTGCTTTTGTCGCTGGTCCGCTTCGCCGCGCATCCGGGCGATCTGCTCGCCTGGCGGCATGTGCAGATGAGTCCGCTGGGGGAGGAATTGCGGAATTCAGAATCCAGTACGTCCGGGAACCGGGAAAATTCCCCTCTGCGCCTTTGCGCCTCTGCGCGAGAAAGCTTCGCATCCGCCGGAAGTGCGAATGAAATCGACACAGGCGCGGCGGCCGAGGCCGGCCGCCCTCCAAAGATCCCGGACGAGAGCCAACAAGCAACGCTCAACAACCAAGAACGTTCACCCCTCCACTCGCCACCCGATTCCGCCCGCTCGTCCCTGTCGCTGGCGCTCCTGACGCAAATCCACCGCGACGGTTTCCAGCCCACGCTGCGCGACTGGTGTGCGCGGATCGAAACCGTGCAACCGTTCGACACCTTCACGCGCCAGCGCCGTGACGATCTGCTCGATGCCGCAGCCGGGTTTGACGCCACCGGCGACCGCGATTGCGACCGTTTCGCGCGGTTCATCGAAGGGTACACCCGCCACGACGACGCAGCCGAGACCTCGATCTGCGTGATGACGATCCATCAATCCAAGGGGTTGGGCTTCGATCTCGTGTGCGTGCCGTTCGACCCGGCCTCCGAATCGTTCGACAATCCCGGCCGCGCCGACATGCTGTTGGAGGAACACGACGCGTGGGTCTTGAAAGCCCCGCGCCAGTTGATCGTAGCGTCCGATCCGGTGCTCGACGCCACGGCTGCGCAGCAGTTGGCCGATGCGGCCTTTGCTAAGCTCTGCGTCTTCTACGTGTCGCTGACCCGCGCCAAGCAGGGGCTGATCCTGGTGGTTTCGCCGCCGCCTGCGAAAAGTGTCGTCGTGCGCGAGGATACGCTGCTGCGGGCACGGTTTGCCGGAAACCGGTCGGACGGTGCAACGGTCGGGCAGTCGGGCAGTCGGGACGTCGGGCCGCAGGAATCGCCAACTGGAGGGACGCGGGCCTCCGCGTCCGCCGGGAACGCGAAAGGAATCGACATGGGCGCGGCGGTCGAGGCCGACCGCCCTCCAACGAGTTCGGACGAGAGCCAGAGGTCAGAGGGCAGAGGTCAGAAAATAGAAACCAACCAAGAACCAAGAACCAAGAACCAAGAACCTCTCTCTCCGCGCCTCTGTGGTAAATCCGAAAATGCCCCATCTGTCCTTTTCTGCTCCGGCGACGCTTCCTGGTATACCCGCTATGAATCGAAACCAGCATCTGCCGCCGCAGCGGCAAGTGCGTCGCCTGCGTCGCTTGCCCTGGGCGCGCCGCGGTTGAAGCGCGTGGAGCCGTCCAAGCACGATCCGGGAATGCGTCCCGCTGCATCGCTCTTCGTGCGCGAATCCGGCGACGTGCGCGTGTTCGGTTCCGCCATCCACCGGCTCTTTCAGCAGGTCGAGTGGATCGAGACGTTCGACATCGAGCAGACGATCGCGACATGGCGTGCGACAGCCACGGAACCGGCGGCTGTGCTGCGCGACGTGGAGCAGCAGTTCCGCGCCAGTCTGGCATCCGCGGAAGTGCGGCAGGCGCTGAGCCGTCCGGCCGGAGATGTCGTGCTCTGGCGCGAAAAGGCGTTCGAGCTGCTGCACGAAGGTCAGTTGCTGGCCGGGCAATTTGATCGTGTCGTAATCGAGCACGCCGCAGAAACTGGAGGGGCGAGCTCTGCGAGCCCTTCGAGGCGTCGCGGAGTTCCGCCCTCCATTGCGGCAATTTGCCCTGGAAACGTACGGCAAATAACACTGCTTGATTTCAAGAGCAACCGTGTCGAGAGCGAATCCGCGCTCCATTTCACCGCGGACAAATACCGCGACCAGATGGCGCTCTACGCCGCCGCCCTCCGCCATATCCTCGGCCCCGCGCCGATCACGACCAGTCTTGTGTTTACACGTGTCGGGCGGGTGGTGAGGTTGTGAATGGGCGCATCTGCGATTCAGTTCCGGAGTGTCGCCTCAATTTCGCGGCGGGTCCGGCGGCCCCGCCCTACCATTTCGGGCATTCGTCCACCGCAAGAATGTGCCGAATCGCAAATGTGCCCGCTGTGAATTCGGGGACAGCAAGTCGATATTGATTTTCGGGGCGCATGTGCCGATAATCGCACTTTCACACAAGGAGTCCGCATGAACCCTGCTGATTTGCGTTACACCAAGGACCACGAATGGATCGGGATGGACGGGAACCTGGCCGTGATCGGCATCAGCCATCACGCGCAGCAGGCGCTTGGCGACATCACCTTCGTGGACCTCCCCAAGGTCGGGAAGGCGCTGAAGCGCCACGACGTGCTCGGCGTGGTCGAGTCCGTCAAGGCCGCGAGCGACATCTTCGCGCCGGCCGGGGGCACGGTGGCCGCGGTGAACGAGGCGCTCAACGCCGCGCCGGAACTGATCAACCAGGATCCCTGCGGCCGCGGCTGGCTCTGCAAGCTTTCCGGCGTGAACGCGGCCGACCTGGCCGGCCTGATGACCCTGGCGCAGTACGAGGCGCTCTGTGCCAACGAGAAATAGTTTCACATGTCCATTCATCCCGAACTGCTCGACCTGCTCCAGCGTCTGGTGGCGTTTCGCACCGACGCCACAGAGACGGCGCAGGCGGCATGGTTGCAGACGCTGACCGCGGGGTGGGGCGGCTGCGCGCGCGTGGATGAGGTTTTGCCGGGGCGCGTGAATTTCCTCGCCACGTTTGCCGGGCGCGATCCCTCGCGTTCGATCCTGTTCGAGGCGCATGGCGACACGGTCGGCGGCGAAGTGCCGCTGCGGCTGGATGCCGCCGCCGGCGTGCTGCATGGCCGCGGCGCGTGCGACACCAAGGGCGCCATGGCGGCGATTCTTTTCGCCATCCGGCGCGTGCTCGCGGAACAGGGACGCCCGCCGGTGACCGTGCATGTTGCCGCCACCTGCAAGGAGGAATCCGGTTGCGAAGGCGTGCGGGCGCTGCTGGCGTCCGGCTTCCGGGCCGACATGGCCGTGGTGGGCGAGCCGACGCGGCTGACGATCATCCGCGCGCACAAGGGCGCCTGGCGCTGCCGGATCGTGACGCGCGGCGTGGCGGCGCACAGTTCCGCCCCGGACCGCGGTGTCAACGCCATCTACCGGATGCGGTGCGTGCTGGAGGTTTTGGAGCAGCACTACCCTGCCGCGCTGGCAACGCTTCGCGATCCATTGCTGGGTGCGCCCACCATGAGCGTGGGGACCATCCGCGGCGGCATGGCCGTAAACGTGGTGCCGGACCAGTGCGAGATCGAGGTGGATTGGCGGATCGTTCCCGGACAGCGCGGCGAGGAGTTGCTGGCCGACCTGCAAACCCGTTTGCCGGACGCCGAGATTGTGCCGTGCGAAAGCTATCCGCCGTTCCGCGAAGCGGACGACTCGCCCGTGGTGACGCGGATGCAGCGCGCCTGCGCGGCCGCGCTCGGGCAAGCTGCGCCACTGGGCGCGGTGCCGTGGGCGGCGAACGCCGGATTCCTCCGCGAAGCCGGTATTCCGTGCGTGATCTTCGGCCCCGGCGACATTGCGCAGGCCCACACAGCCGGCGAGTTCGTGGAACTGCGGCAGGTGGAGCAGGCGGCCGAGGTCTATCGGCGGATGATGCTGGGGACACAGGAAAGGCAAATGACATGACCGGCTATGTGGACATGCAGCTCAACGGCTACCATGGAATCGACTTCAACCGCAGCAACCTGACGGTGGAGCAGTATCACTTTGCCTGCGAGAAGCTGCGCGAGCAGGGCGTGCGGGCGTTTGTGCCGACCATCATCACCGCCAGTCTACCGCACATGTGCGCCTGCCTGGCAAATCTCGCCCGCACTGTGGCGGCCGATCCGCTGGCGCGCGAGATGACGCCGGGGTTCCATGCCGAAGGGCCGTTCATCAACGAGACGGCCGGCTTCCGCGGCGCGCACCCGGCGCAGCATGCCCGGCCCGCCACGCCGGACGTCGCCAAACAACTGGTCGAGGCTGGCGGCGGCCTGCTGCGGCTGGTCACGCTGGCGCCGGAACGCGATGCCAACTTCGCCACCACGCGCTGGCTGGCGGGCCAGGGGATCAAGATTGCGGCCGGCCACTGCGACGCGTCGCTGGACCAGTTGAAGGGCGCGATCGACGCCGGGCTGACGCTGTACACGCACCTGGGCAACGGCGTTCCGATGCAGGTACACCGCCACGACAACGTCATCCAGCGCGCGCTCAGCCTGCGCGACCGGCTGACGCCCTGTTTCATCGCGGACGGCGTGCACATTCCGCTCTTTGCGTTGGGCAACTACATCGCCCTGGTTGGAACCGACCGCGCCGTGGTGGTGACCGACGGCGTCGAAATGGCCGGACTCGGCCCCGGACGTTTCAAGACTTTGCAGGGCGAGGATGTCGTGGTGGGAGAGGAACTGGCGGTCTGGTCGCTGGATCGCACGCACCTGTGCGGCTCGGCCTCGACCATGCCCCAACTCGAAGCGAATCTGCGCACGCTGGGATTCGACGACCGGCAGGTCCAGCAACTGCTCCGGGAAAATCCCGCGCGCGCGATGGGGTTGAAGCTGTAGGGTGAAACCGCAGAATCAGGAAGGAAAGATCACAGCCTCCCAATGACGCGCCGCAGGCGCCAATGACCAATGACCTGCGGGTTTCTGGAATCGCCAGCGGCGCAAGCCCAAGGAAAGGCAAAAGCACATGACCGGCTATGTGGATATTCAGCTCAACGGCTATTTCGGAGTCGATTTCAACGACAACAACCTGACGGCGGAGCAGTTTCACGCCACCTGCGTGAAACTGCGCGAGCATGGCGTGCGGGCCTTCCTGCCCACCATTACCACGGCCCGGTTCGAGGACATGCTGGTCCGGCTGGCCAATCTCGCGCGGTATCTGCCGGCCGACCCGCTTGCGCGGGAAATGGCGCCGGGGATCCACATCGAAGGACCGCTGTTGAACGAGAACCCTGGTTACCGCGGCGCGCATCCGGTGGAATATATCCTGCCGGCCACGCCGGAAACGGCCAGGCGGATGGTGGATGCGGGCGGCGGTTTTGTGCGGCTCTTCACGCTGGCGCCGGAACGCGATGCGAACTTCGCCACGATCCGGTGGCTGGCCGGGCAGGGGATCAAGGTCGCAGCCGGGCATTGCGATCCGTCGCTGGATCAGTTGAACGCGGCGATCGACGCGGGCGTGTCGTTGTTCACCCATCTCGGCAACGGCGTGCCCATGCAGGCGCATCGCCACGACAACATCATCCAGCGCGCGCTCAGCCTGCGCGACCGCCTCACGCTCTGCTTCATCGCGGACGGCGTGCACATCCCGCTCTTCGCGCTGGGCAATTATCTTGCGCTGGTGGGAACGGACCGCGCCGTGGTCGTGACCGACGGGATCCACGTGGCGGGGCTCGGCCCCGGGCGCTACCAGCTCCGGCACAATCGCGAGGCCGTGGTGGGGGAGGATCTGGCTGTGTGGGCGCCGGACCACTCGCATCTCTGCGGTTCGGCGCTGACCATGCCGCAACTGGAGGTCAACCTCCGGAAACTGGGATTTGCAGACCGGCAGATCCGCCAGATGGCCTGCGAAAATCCCGCGCGCGCGATGGGGCTGTAGCCGCACGGCAACTTTGCGGCGGGTCCGGCGGCCCCGCCCTACCCGGGTCCCGATGCAGACCGCGGCTACACTATTACTTTCTTTGCTCTAATATATGGGGAAAACCCATGAAAAGGCATGTTGAACAAGAAAAGAATTGAGAAAAGAGGCACACGCAATGGCAGTCTGGTTCTACCAACACAACGGGAAGCCCATCGGCCCAATCAGCGACATTCAGATGCATGAGTGGGTCAAGGCGAAGTCGATTGGTCCGACGCAATTGGTCAGACAAGAGGACGCGGCCGAATGGAAGATGGCCGGTGCGTATCGTGAATTGTTTCCGGATGGGTTCACTGTTGAGTCCGCGCCTGATCGAATTGAACGAAGCGAAGGCAAGACGGTAGGCCGAGTATGCTCAATAGTCGTGTTTCTCGTCGGACTTCCTTTCATAGTCCTTGCCCTTTTCGTAGCGCACGGTGGAAGTCTTCTTGGCGCCGTTACAATCGCGGGGCCTGGACTTGGCTTCCTGGCGTTGTTGATCTGGTGTCTGGATCTATCTGACCGCCTAGCGACGACGGCACAGGAACTGCGGACGCTGCGTAAACGAATCGACAATCAACAAAGCGCCAATCACGCGATGCAGGCCGATGGCGCTGCCACGCCTCGTCCTGATCGCTGACGTGTATGAAACTGTCGAAAACTCGGCGTGCTGATTTCGGCTCGAAACGAACCGTATGTGGGGCGAAAAAGTGCTTGCTCGCGGAAAACCTATCCTGCCCTTTTCGTGCTGGCGTCCCAGTTGTTTGAGCCCCAAAAAAACGTGACTAAATCGGCAGGAGTTATTCGACAGTCTCGTTGGGCAAAAAGAGAATAACATGATAGTGGCGGTTATACTGAATGTTTTGATTCTCGGCATGGCCATCGGTTTTTTTGTCAGGCTCGTCTGCGCATGTTTTTCCGTGGACATTCGGGAAAGGATTAGAAAACAACCCAAGGTCCACAGGATATGGGGTGGTGTGTCGTTGTTGGTCTTGTTGCTTTATATGGCGACAATAATGCCGTCTTGTCAGCATTGTGAAGGTGATGATGCAAGACGGCAGATTTGACACCAAAGATGATCTTACGAACTGACAGTATCTAAAGAAGAAGACTATAATGGTGCCTAACGGCTGCTGCCTCGGCTAGCCTTGGACCGTAGGAGCTTTGGACAGTAAGCCGTACTGGGGAAAACTCGACGTACAGCTTTTCTGGTTGGCATCGAAGGGTGCAGTTCGGTTCGATTGGTTGCCGGTAGAAAACCCTAGAGTTGGCCACAGAAGGCACAGAAGCCACAAAACAGAAGCGTCCCCTCTTGTGTTTTATGTGTCTCTTGTGGCCACCGACAGCAACGTGTTCAATCAAACGGGTCGTGCGCGGCGTAGGGCTTTGAAAGCGGGATGGTTTCCGTGAACAACTGGCTGATGCAGTGGCTGGGCCAAGGAGCCAATATGCGAAATCTCAGTGTGTCGCATGTGTGCGGTGGCCTGATCGTGTTCGCCGTGATTCTGATAGGCCCTCCCAATGTTTGCGCCCGTGAAGAAACGGCGGATTGGTGGGCGGCACAACGCGACGTCACCGCGGTGCTGACGCAATCGGGAACAAATCTTGCCGCACTGGTAAAACAGGTCTGCCTCTCCACGCCGACGAACGGTCAGGCGGCTATGTTCGCGGTATGTGCGCTCTCACGCGCGGGGATGACCAAGGAGTCAATCCAGGCGCTGCACGAGCTCAAGAGGCTCTGTCCGGGATTGGACAACTACCAGGTGGCGAGCCTTTACTACGATGCCTGTGACCATCTCAAAGCATGGGATGTGGCGGAGGCGGCCGTTGTCGTCTTTGCGGACAACATCTGCGAGTTGGCCTTGGAAAACCGCCTCTTGAAGCATTTGCTGAGTTCCGGTTGGCCGGTCGAACGCGTGGATGTCTGGCTGGCCTCGAGGCCGAAGGGAATCAAGAACTTCTGGGTCAAGGAGCGGCTTCGTTTCAACATGCAACACGGACGGGGCGAAGCCTTGGAAAAGGAACTCGCGGACCATGTGCGCGCAAAGCCTCGGGATGTGGCCGGGGCCATGGACTTTCTCGACGCCGTCGTTTATGCGCGTACAGGTCAGCAGAAGACGCCGGATCTCGCGTGGATCGCGGAAACCGTCAAACCCGATCTGGCGGCTGACGCCAGCGAAATTGCATCACGCCTCGCGATGCTTGAGGCCTGGAAGAGTGCGGTCGTCTGCTACCGGCAGGCCCTTGCGATTCCGTTGACCGACAAGGAGGTGCAACGCCTGGGGATGATGTGTCAGGTGTGCGTGCCGGAGAATACCGTCCGCACGAGCTTTGCAGCGCATGTCCGAGAGGAACTGGCCGGATGTTTGCTGAAGATGGAACAAGCCGATGAGGCGCAGAAGTGGATGCTGGAGGCGTCGGCTATTCGGGAGAAGAATCATCTGGGACGCAATGCGCTGTTTGCGGGTCAGGTGCAGGGCGCGAGCGGCCAGCGCGTGATCGAGGGACAGATCAAGGCTGAGGAGAAGACCGCCGAAAACGAGCCCCAATACTGGATGGAGCGGGCCCAGTATTATCGTGGAAGGAAAGAATCCGCCGAGGAAGAGGCGGCGCTCAAGAAAGGATTGGCGCTCGCAACTCCGCAACCGGAACCACCCCAGAGGTCCAAAGGATTCACGGATTGGCGCAGTCGCCTGTTGTCTGACTACGCGCGTTTTCTGGCGCGGGAAAAGAGGGAAGGAGAAGCCGTCGCCCTCTTGCGCAAGGAGATTGCGGAAGCACCCGCAATCTCCGAATCGTCCGTGCGGGCCGCAAACCTGTTGGCCTTCGATTTCACGAAACAACTCCGCGCGGATGACGCGGTGCTGTGGACCTGGCTCGAAAACCGTCCGAAATGGGAATACACGGAAGAACGCCTGTTGTGGCGAATGTTGGAGAACGCAAAGCGGGATGAACTGGGCGGACACTTCACGCGAGCGGAGAAACTGGCATCTGGGAACGATGCAAGTCGCGCGCTTACACTGGGTTGGATTGAAAATCGTATGGGATTTCCAAAACGTTCGATTTCGTTGCTCGAGTGCGCTGTGGAAAAGGCCCAGGACAAGGAACTGAAAGAGCGGGCCGTGTTTTCGCTGTTCGAATCGTATCTGGATACAGCTGACTGGAAGCATGCCGAGAGCGTCTTTCCGGATGCCGCCCGGCGACTGACGCCCAGGGAGGTGCCGGAGTGGTATTCCAAAATTGCGGTACTCGCGGCAAAGGCAGGCGAGAAAGCCGACGCCATGCGGATTTGGCGTCGTGTTGCGAACCTCGACCTCTCAGCAACCGATGCGCTTGAACAGTTGGTCAACGCCGGCTTGCGAGACGAACTCATCGATTTCTATCTTGAAGTGCAGAAGACGATCCCGTCGTCGGATATTCCGACACAGGTGCTTGAAACCTTACGAAAACAGAATGACAACAAATCGGATGCAGGCGACGGCCAATAGACACGTCTGATCCGCCTGACCGTTGATTTTACCCATGCGCGATTACTGCAACATGCCGAATCTTTTCCGCGCGGCGCTGCTCTCCGCCGTGTTCACGCTGCTGTCGGTCGGCCGCATCGTGCATGGCAGCCTGCTGCTCCGGATCACCCTGCCGCAGGCGGTTATGGCGTGCTTTTGTGCGCTGACGCTGGTCTGCGCCGCCGTGACCGCCTGGGGGCGGAAGGCCGGCATGCCGGGAATCGTCACCGACAGCAGGACCTTCCTGCGCGGCGCGGGTCTCGCGCTGCTGCTGGCGCTGGCGGCGCTGCCGGTTTTCCGCTACGTGCTGGATCCGCTGCTGGGCGGCGTCCTGGCGGCGTCCGGAAACGATGCGGCGCTGGAGATGAACTACCCGTCCACGCTTGCCGGACAGGTTGCGCTGCTCTGCTGGATGGCTGGATTCCAGACCTTGTTTGTCTGTGCGGCGCCCATGAGCCTGTTCGCGCGGCTGACCGGGCGCCGTGATTTCGCCCTTGCGCTCTGCATGGCGCTGGGCGTCTACCTCGTCTACCTGAAGGTGACCGACCTGGGGATGCAGGAGCATCTCCTGCTGTTTGCGATTCCCAGCCTGCTCGGCTGCGGCTTCGCCTGTTTTCTGTTCTCGCGGTTCGGGCTGGCGCCAACCATGATCCTGGTTGCGGCCATGAACCTGCGCCTGCTCCTGCCGCCGCTCAGCCCCTGACACCAGTCCGTCTGCGCTGGGATCGGGGCGATCCCGCGCTACGATACGGTAGCCCCGGCCCACCCCGGGCCGAGGGCAGAATGCAAAAAGCGAAAAGGGCCGGGAAACCGGCCCTTTTCGCAACGGCATGTTTTTCGCCGCAGGCGAAAAACATCAGCCCAGGCCCATGGCCTTGATGTTCTTGCGGCTGACCGCGAGGCTGAGGAACGGGTCGTTCGTGATCGGGCAGGAATCCTGCTCGACGATGTAGTAGGACGTGCCCGCCGCCTTGCAGGCCTGGAAGACGCAGGGCCAGCAGATTCCGCCTTCGCCGATGGCGCGCCAGACCGGCTGGTCCTTCAGCACGCCCCAATCCTTCAGGTGCACCTGGTCGAGGCGGTTCGCCATCTTCCGCACCCACGCGACCGGGCTCTGGTTGCCGCGCGCCACCCAGCCGAGGTCGAGTTCGGCCTGCAGGTATTTCGGGTTCGTGTTCTCGAACAGCAGGTCCAGGAACATCTTGCCACCCGTGCCGTTCTTGACGCCGAACTTCTCGAACTCGAACATGTGGTTGTGGTACTGGAGGACGATGTCCTCCTTGGCCAGCGCCTTGCCGAAGCCGTTGAACTCCTTGGCGAGACCCTTCCACGCCGCGAGCGTGGAGATCTTCGAGGCGTCCAGCCACGGGATGGCGACATAGCCGATGCCCCAGTTGTGGCAGTCGCCGATCACGCCGGTCAGGTTGTTGCGGAACTGGTCCACGCCCACGTGCGCGCCGATGGGTGTCACGCCGGCGTCGAGCATGATCTTCCGGAGTTCGGCGGCGTCGATCGGCCCCACGCCCGAAATCTGGGCGGCATCGTAGCCGATCTTTTTCACGCGCTTCATCGTCTTTACGATGTCTTCCGGAGTCTTGAGGAAGTCACGCAGGGTATAGAGCTGCGCGGCAATGACAGGTTTTTTGGCCATGGACTGATCCTTTTTGGATTTCCCGTGCGGGGAAATCAATGGTTAAACCTCGATCCGAGGTACGGTTGCAGAAAGCGCAAATAATAACAGACGCGCGCCTCTACGCCAGCGGAAGATTTCTTATCTCGCGGGCACGGGTGAAGCGACACGCAGGTATCAGGGTGCGCCCGTCCGTTCTCTTGCCCCCGCGCCCCTTTCGGAGTATCGTCTCCACTGCGTACTGTTGAAGTCCCACGCCCCCATTCATTGCATCACCTACAGCCTTCAGCCTAAACGCCAACAACCTTCCCAACCCCATGAATGTCGCCGAGTTCATCGCCAAGTGGCGCAAGGTCGAATTAAAGGAACGCTCCGCCGCCCAGGAACACTTCCTCGACCTCTGCCACCTCGTCGGCCACCCCACGCCCGCCGAAGCCGATCCCACCGGCGCCGATTTTTGTTTCGAGAAGGGCGCAGCTAAACACGGCGGCGGCGACGGCTTTGCCGACGTGTGGAAGCGCCTCTTCTACGGCTGGGAATACAAAGGCAAACACAAGGATCTCGAAGCCGCCTTCGATCAACTCCTTCTCTACAAGGACGCCCTTGATAATCCCCCGCTGTTGGTGGTCTGCGACATGGACCGCATCGTCATCCGCACCAACTTCACCGGCACCGCTCCCGTCACCTACGAGATTCCCCTCGAAAAACTTGGCGAACCCCGCAATCTCGAAATCCTGCACAACGTCTTCTTCGATCCCGAAAAGCTCAAACCCGGCAAGACCAGCGAAGCCATCACCCAGGATGCCGCCGACCACTTCGCCACCATCGCCGATTCCATGCGCGCCCGCAATCTCGACTCCGGCCGCGTCGCGCACTTTCTCGACCGCGTCGTCTTCTGTCTTTTCGCCGAGGATATTGGCCTGCTCCCGGACATGATCTTCTCGCGCATCGTCGAGAAGTCCGCCGGTGACCCGCAACGGTTCGGCAAACTCATCGGTCAGTTGTTCGAAACCATGGCCCACGGCGGTGACTTCGGCATGGAGAATATCCGCCACTTCAACGGCAACCTCTTCGATGACCGCTCCGTGCTCGATCTCACCCCCGACGAAGTCTCCCGCATCGCCGCCGCCGCCCGCCTTGACTGGAGCGCCGTTGAACCGCATATTCTGGCCACCTTGGGAACAAACGCATGTGATGCATACAACCGCGGTGAGGACGAGAAAGCCGTGAAACTAGCAACTGAGTATGTGGCACGATACGAAGAAGCGATGGGGCAGGCCGGAAAAGCCTTTGGCCTGGTGAACGCGGCGTGGGATCAGAATTGCGCAGTCATGCACTCAATACTCGCAGAGAATGCCATGTCTAACAGTGAATACGAACAGGCCCTGAAACACATTGACAGGGCTCGCAAATTGGCCCAAACCGTTGTCAATGATGTGATCAAAGCACAAATACTCATCCTGAAACATGATCAGGAGGGCTTTTGTCAGTTGAGCATGGTCTACAGACAGAGACCAGCGGATGCCCGTGAAGAGTTCTTTCGAACGCTGATAAAAAACGGCTACATGCTGCCGGTTAGAGTTGACGACGCCAGCATAGACGCGCTCAAACAAGTCTGCGGTATTACCGGCAAAATTGAATTTCCCCCGGCCATGAGAGTATCAGCGCCAGCCGGAGGGACGAATGTGATCTCATCGGCGCCATTCTACCTACGCCAGATCGGCATGGGCAAGTCAATACCTGTGTCCTATGAGGATGAAAGTGTTCTGACAAACGGGGTCACCTTAAAACCAAAGTAAGAAATTGCGTGAGCAACTTCAAGTGTTTGACCGCGCCGATGACCCACTAAGGAAGACGGCATCACCAATGTGTCATCTCCAAGAATACCAACCGAATCAGACTGATAAGTGAAAGAACGAACTCTCGACGTTGAACAACATGGGCACTAAAACACAACGATTTATCATAGAAAGCACGCCGCCATGACACTTCTCGTTTGGGCAGCAAACAACGCCCTGTGGCTTGCGCTGGTGGCAGCGCTCATTGCGCTTGCCCTCAGGTTTGAGAGAAAACTGTCAAAGCGGTTCCATAAATGGCTCTTGTTTACCAGTATTTTCATAGGTCTTCTTCTACCCATCCTGGGTTTCTTTAAGAAACACTTGGACGATCAGTGGAAAGCAGAACTACAGCATCGAATAGCGCCTGAAAAATGGTCCAACGCTGTTGTAAAGGACGGCGTGTTGCTACTCGACTGGTCCAAGAGCACGGCCTGGGCAACCAACCCTACGGACACGACCTACAGAATTGCCTTCACCAACACCCCCGCCGCCCCCTGCAACATGCTCCTGCTAATTTCCACGCCGGTCACTTTCGTGCCACAAATCTCATGGTCACCCTCAATTGTGTGGACGTCACAAGTTGACGTGACGAGTAACCGCACCTATTTGTTATCAATAATGTGGGATGGTAGTGCGTATGCATTTGCGCCGATCTATAGTCGCTAGAAACCGCATTCCCCTTCGCGTCCTTCTTTCCTTCGCGGTGGAAACTCCCAACCAAGAACAAAGAACGAAGAACCACGAACGTTACTCTCCGCGCCCCTGCGCCTCTGCGCGAGACAATCTCCCCAATCCGCGAAATCCGCGCTGATCCGTAGCTAAACTTTCCCAACCAAGCACCAAGAACGAAGCACGGATGCGCGATGCAACCAAGGCGGCAGTATTCGCCGTTCGACAACTGGGCGCGCGGGAAGCGAAACTGAAACTGGCAGAGATGGTGCCGGTGAAAAAGGCGAAGAAGGAACGCAAGGCCGGGAAGAAGGCGCGGTAGATAGACCGACTCGCGACCTTCGCGTTGAAAACTCTCTCAGTCCCACCGTCCAACTGCCCCACTGCCCCACCGATCTCTCACGTCCGTGTTCGCACACGAGACCAGTAATAAGATTATACAAATTCGGTTGGAAGGTGTACGGTTGGGCAACCTTGGGTGACGGTGTAACCTTGGCAACAAATCAAGGAGGGGCATCATGGCATCGTCCGACTTTATCGTGCAGAAAAGCAATTTCCGAGGAGCAAGGCTTGTCAAAGGTTGGCGGCCGCATTGGTCTTATTCACGCGAGGGAGGCGGGTACGACAACGGACAAAATTTCCTTTCAGTCCATTGGGAGATGCGTGATTCCAACGACGCCGATTATTTCAACAACGCAAATTATGTGGTGCTTCATGTCGATTCGCCAACAAATCAGAAACTGAACGGCTTTAAAAGTGCCATTATTACGGCGATCAGCGAATCCGGCATCGAGGCCGACGCAGAAAAGAACGGATTCGTCTTCAAGTGGGGCACACAGAACACGAACACACAAATAAAACGCCATAGAAGCACCACGGTTTTCCGGGTGATCCTGCAGAATAAGGAACACAAACCGATGTCCCCCGAAGACAAGATTCGTTTGGTCCATGGTGCAATCGGATGCAAGGTGGACAAAGTCTTGAAGACTTTTGAAAAGCAAATTGAAATCTACTTTCAAACCAATAAACCAGTAGGGGAAGTGTGAGTAAGAACTTTCTACGACTAAAGCGAACAATACGCGCGCCATCGGCGGTTCAACCGGCTACAGCGATTGGAGAGATACGGTCAGCCACATGTGCATGTGAAATGCCACCAGCGATCCAAATGGGAATTGGAACTGAAAGAATCAAACCGAACCCTCTCCCCCGCAGTAGCGCAGGAAGAGGGATTCTAAATAATTACGTTACACGAAAGAAAGGTGTGCCTATGAACAGTAATCAAGCACGACTTAACAATATCATCAAAAACTTTTGGCATTGTCCCGACCTCGCGGACCCTATAAAAAGTAAATGCGTCACTTCCGGAAAAGGGGGAACTTACCGTGAAATATGCATGAATACTTGGCCAAAAAGTGCACTATCAGTTCACCGTAAGCGGTGACCATATTCGCATTGATTTTGATTGGCAATTAGTGGATAGAACCGGATTACAAGAGTGTTTTGTGAAAATAAAGAAAACATGCGACGAAAGTGCTTGGGGCAAAGGTAACACAACCTATGGAGAATACGCCTGCCCTCGACACGGAATCAGACTGCATCATGACGAAAATCAATCACCTTGCGCGATTGCACAACGCATGGTCAAATTTATCAACGCAACCTTCCAAATGGTCGACCAATTTGCTGTAGACGCAAGACAGAAACTTGAGATCGTGTGACCGCACTCCACACAAGCAATCAACAAACGAATTATGGCCACAGAGCAGCCCGCGCAAGAGTTCTCTCGAAACAAGGTTTGATTATGAAACAAATCGCACTGATTATTTTCGCAGTCCTGACAAACATCTCGTTGTTTGCCACGACCAATACATTGACATACAATTTTGAAGAATCCCCCCTTTCTTCGAATTGGGAGATATCAGGTAGTGGGCCTTGGTTTATTGGAACCCGCACTGGCAACGTGCATGGTGGTTCTCGTGCACTTGCGATTGGCTCCACAACTGGTTATGGTGGAGCCGATGCTTGCATACCACTGCCGTATACCTTGACACGCGGGTCTGTTTCATGGTGGTTCTACGACGAAAATGCCGAAAACACTCCTTATTATCTTAGGAGCTTCCTCGGTGATGCAAACGGATATCGGCTCGTTCAAGTAAATTTGCTCGACAACGGATGGGGACCGCCAAAATCCTCAACTTTTGAAGTTGCATTTCAGGGTGATGCACCAACCTATTATGGATCACGCACGGTGGGGTGGCATAATGCCAACGTGCTTTTGAAGGATAATTCGGTGCTTGTCTACATCGACGGAGCACTTTCTCTTTCCAACACCACGGAGAACGCTCACGTTGACGTAATCGATTTTAGTTACAGCGGCAGAGAAGGGGCGGCAACTGCAGCACTATTTGACGATCTTGTCATTGTGTATGAGAATAGCGGCCCGGGGGTTTCAAACGTGCGTGCGGCACAACGTTCGGGAACAAGCCTCTTTGACATTACCTACGATTTGGTTGAAGCCGATACGTCCAAACTATCCGTCGCGGTTGCAATCTCTACGAATGATGGTTCGACCTGGTTTTTTCCAGCATCCAGCAATCTGACAGGCGCGGTGGGGTCTTTTGCCGTTTCACCCGGACTTGGGAAGACGATTGTCTGGCAGGGCGGTCGTGAGTTGCCGACTCGGGTGCTCACATCGGTAAAAGTTGAAATTGCGGCGGATGTTCCTCCTCCTCAATACGCGGGAATTAACCTTTCGGCCGGAACGACTGCCACGAGTTACCCGGTAACATACTATGCAACGAGCAACACCGTTCCCGGTGGCGCAAATAGCGATGCCTACAAGACCATTAAACTCTTGATGCGGCGAATCCCGAAAGGCAACTTTATAATGGGTAGCCCGGTCGGCGAGTTGGGGCATAACTTAGACGAGACACAACACCCAGTGACACTGACCAAGGATTTCTACATTGATGTCTTCGAGATGACGCAGCACCAGTGGGAATTAGTAATGGGCAACAACCCCAGTCATTTCAACAACGCCACCTACGCTGCCACTCGTCCAGTTGAATGCATCAGTTACTACGCCATCCGCGAGAACCCGACCTTGGGTGCCGACCCGTCGGTATACTGGCCTTCGAACAGTACGGTCAACGCGGTATCGTTCATGGGAAAGATGCGGGTCAAGACCGGACTGGCGAACTTCGACCTGCCTACAGAATCGCAGTGGGAGTACGCCTGTCGAGCAGGGACGACCACGGCACTGAACAGCGGCAAGAATCTAACCGGTACTTTTGGTTCCGGCCCCGGTCCCGATGCAAACGTGTCGGAGGTCGCACGGTATTTTTACAACGCTTCATACGGAGGATCCGACTCGTCTGTGGGCACTAACGCGGGCACAGCGAAAGTTGGTTCTTATCTGCCGAACGCATGGGGTTTGTACGACATGCACGGCAACGTCTGGGAGTGGTGTCTTGATTGGTACGCCTACCAATACTCCGGTACGTTTATCGATCCACCGGGTCCGACATTGCGGACGTTCCACGTGGCTCGGGGCGGAAGTTGGTACAGCGACTACGGGGGTAATTGCCGTTCTGCGGAACGCGGGAGAGGCTCCCCGGACGAAACAGTCCTCAATGATTTTGGCCCTGACAGTCGTATAGGCTTCCGCGCTGCTTGGATTCCGCCAATCGTGACGGATAGTTGTTCAACAGACGTCTCGTTATCTGCCATTTATGACTTGTCTTCGTCGTATTTGAGTGTCGGCAGTTCCCTTGAACTTTTCGGGATCACCAATGCCATACAGACTTCGGCAGATAACTCTGGCGATGGCGGTACGTCGCTTCAACTTGGTGGTGTCGGTCTTCTTGGCGACAGTCAGATGGCCGGCATCCAATGGAGCGTCCCTGGGCCAGGCATACTGTCATTCGACTGGAAGGTGTCGAGCGAGTCGAATAGCGACTGGCTGAGTTTTTGTGAAGTTGGTGGTGCGGCAACCAATCAGATATCCGGCACAACCAGTGACTGGAGTCGGGTCTTTGTAACGGTCATGGGTTCGACGACTGACGTTCACACTTTCCAGTGGCAGTATTCGAAAGATCCCGCAAACTATGCGGGACAGGATAGCGGGTGGGTCGATGCCATAAACTGGTCGCCGTTTTACTCGCTGGCCGTGACAACAAATGGGCAAGGTTCCGTGGATGTTGCCCCTATAGGAACGTGGTTTGTTTCGGGAAGCAATGCTGTTCTTTCGGCTTCTCCACAGGAACACTGGAATTTTACCTCTTGGAGTGGCGACACGAACGGTTGCCTAATTAGAGGAAACACAATCACCGCACCAATGACGCAGGCCCGAAACGTTGTTGCAACATTCACGCTCGATTCTGAGATTCTGACGGTTGTTTCGGCCCAAGGTGGAACAAACCCCGGAACCCTGACGACGAGTTGGGGCACGTCGGTCAACGAGTGGATCACAAACTCCCCGGCCTTCAATGGGACGACCCAGTACATCTGCACCGGCGGATCTGTCGTCAGTAACGACTACGCCGAGATAAACCCGACCAACATTACTCTGACACTCACCAACAACGCCACCCTGACGTGGAACTGGCAGACGCAGTACCTACTGACGACAACTGCCAACGGCCCCGGCAGCGTAATGCCGAGTGGCTGGTATAACTTGGGCACGAACGTTACGGTGACTGCATCGCCAGTTGCGAACGCTTATTTTACGGGATGGTCGGGCGCCACGAACGGATGCACGCTGGCCGGGAATGTCATAACGGTGCCGATGACTCGGGCCGAGTCCATCGTAGCCAACTTTGCGTTCGACAGCGAAACACTGACGGTGGTGTCTTCGCAGAACGGAACGAGTCCGGGCACAACATCCGTCAGTTATGGTTCTGGGTTGACCGAATTGATTTTGAATTCCCCAGTGTCCAACGGCACTACGCAGTACGTTTGTACTGGCGCGATCGTGGCGGGCAACAGTTTTGTCCAAGTCAGCCCGACCAATGTGACGCTGACCCTGACCAACAACGCCACGCTGACGTGGCTGTGGGCAACGAACTACCTGCTGGCCACGGCAACCAACGGCCCCGGCAGTGTGACGCCGGGTGGGTGGTACGCCCCCGACAGCATTGCGACCCTGACTGCGACCGCGCGCACGAACGCACACTTGGCGAACTGGACCGGCGACACCAACGGCTGCCTGGTCTCCGGCGCCACGCTCACCGCGCCCATGACCCAGGCTCGATCCATCCAGGCCCAGTTTGTCATCACCACGAACAAGACTCTGAGCGTGCTCTCCGACCATGGCGGATCCCAGCCCGGCACGACCACAGCCTATGCCGGAACCTTCCTCAGCGAATACCAGACCACCACGCCGGTCCTGAACGGCGCCACGCAATACCTTTGCACGGGCGCCACGGTCAAAGGCAACAACTTTAGCCTGGTCAGCCCGACCAACGTTACTCTGACCCTGACCAACTCCGCCACTCTGACATGGCAGTGGAGCACAAACTACTGGTTGACCATCACCACCAACGGCGCAGGCAGCGTGAACCCGCCCGCTGGCTGGTGGCCCAAGGGATCCAACGTTCAACTCATGGCCACGGCAGGCGATCACGCCCTGTTTGGCAGTTGGAGCGGCCAGACCAGCGGCTGCACGATCAAGAGCAACGTCATTACGGCTCCCATGACCTCGCCCCGCGCCATCACGGCCAACTTCGTGCGGGCCATCGTCGTAACCGCGACCACCAATCCGCCTGCTGGCGGCACGGTGACGGGCGGCGGCGTGTACCTGGCCAACACCAACACGATCACGCTGGTTGCCACGCCCCACACAGGGTGGCGTTTTACCGGCTGGTCCGATGGGACGACTCTGGCCACACATGCAGTAATCAAGAATCTTGCCAACGACACGAATTACGTGGCGAACTTCGTTCAACTCGGCACCGTGACGACCAAGGCCATCCCCACCACCGGCGGCACCGTAACTGGCGGCGGCACCTATGATGTCGGCACGAACATCACACTGGTGGCCCACCCGGCTGCCTCCTGGCTCTTCGCGCAGTGGGAGGACAAGACCACCAACGCCACCCGTTCCTTCACCGTCTCTGGCAACACCACTTGCACGGCCACGTTCGTCCAGGGGCGCATCCTCACCGTCAAGGCTTCGCCCACTACCGGCGGCAGCATCACCGGCGGCGGCACCTACACGACCAACACTTGGGCAACCCTGACCGCCACCTCCAGCAACAACTGGCGCTTCGCGAAATGGAACGACGGCAACACCAACGCCACGCGGCAGGTACTGGTCACCGCCACCGTCACCTATACCGCGACCTTCATCCAGCAAGGGACCCTGGTGGTGCAGGCCATCCCGCCCGCAGGCGGGACCGCGACCGGCGGCGGTGTGTATGATGTTGGCAGCAGCCCCACGCTGCGCGCCATACCCAACAACGGCTGGCGGTTCGGCAAGTGGAGCGACGGCAACACCGCCACCAGCCGGACCACGACCGTCACAGCCGGAACCCATACCAACAACGCCACCTTCATCCAGCAGACCGTCATCGCGGCGGTTGCCAACCCCGCCGACGGCGGCACTGTCACCGGCAGCGGCACGTACGACACAAATGCCGTGGTCACGCTCACGGCAAAAGCCGCCAGCGCAAACTGGAAATTCCAGGGATGGGCGGATACGATCTCTGCGACATCGCCTCGAAGTGTCCGGGCGTCGGTTGGCGGCGCGTCCTACACGGGGCTGTTCACGATGGTTACGGGCGAGATCGCTCTGAGCACGAATGCCCTGGCCTTTGGACCGGTGCCCGTGGGGCAGTCCGTGACCCAGACCGTGGCGGTCACCAATTTAGGACCGAACGCCATCAAGGTATCGTCCATCACCGTGCCCACCGGCTACACCGCCAAACCCACGGCGTTCACACTGGCATCCAACGGCATGACCAACGTGACGGTTGTCTTCAAACCGACCCTGGCGGCCATGCAGACCGGCACCGTGACTCTGGTGTCAAACGCGGCACGCGGCGCCGCCAAAGTCGCGGTGAACGGCACCGGATTACCCGCCACACGGATGGTCCTGCTGACCGGCCCCCTGAACTTCGGCACAGTCAAGAACGGCACCACCAGCAACCTGATCCTGACAGTTGCCGATAATGGCAACTCACCGATGATCGTGACGGCACTGAAGTTCTCGGGAACCGGGTATGCGCAGTTCACGTTGCCCGGCCTGAAAGTGCCGTTCACGGTGGCCGCCGGCGGATCGACAAACCTGACTGCGGCCTTCACGCCAACAGCGGCAACAACCAATCGGGCGACCCTGACCGCGACTGTGACCAGCATGACGACCGGAAGCACGAACACGTTGACGGAGACCGGCATCGGTGTTGCGCCCGTGCCAGGCGCCGTGGTGAAGGCCACGACTGGGAATATCGTGCCCAACGGTGTGTCCACAAACACACCCGAGGGTTTCGCCCAATGGGCGCTTCTGCATGACCTTGCAGGCACTCCGGCAGACCTGTTTGACCAACTGAACGGCGACGGGATAACCTATGGCGCCCAGTACACCTTCGGGGCCAACCTGGCACCGGGCGAACCGCTGGTACGGGTGCTGCAGGTCAATGGTGTGCTCACGGCCGAAATGCCCATGCAGGATCCGGCCACGTTGCTGGACGCCTGTGAGACGGTCGAATTCACGCGCTACGAGGGTTCCGCCATCTGGTTCCCAGCCGTGTGCCTGCCGCCCTATGCGACCACGCCACTCACGAAACAGTGGTTCCAAGCCGGTTACGGCGATGCCGCCGATTTCCGGGTGAATGTGCGGTTGGTGAAATAGGTGACTGCTTGCGGCTACCTGTCCCAATGTACGGTTTTTGCATCTGCCGCCAACCGCGCGTTTCTCCAAAAAATCCAGCAAAGTCTGGCTTATTGATTCGTGCCGGGGTTCCGCCATGTCCGTAATGGTTGAAAAACTATGTTTACTTAAGAGCGAGTGGTGTTCCAAGGCGGGCGCCAGCCGCAACCCAACAATGCAAAAGTCAAGGACACCGAGAGCACAGAGGAGTTCCTGTCCGCGGCCGGTTTTCCGGCCGCGGCTCTGTGCTCTCTGCGCTTCTCATCTCCCCTCTGTGTCCTTCCACGTGGAGAATCAAAGATGTGACGAGGCAACCAGGAACGACAACGATGAAAATTAGACACGAAATACCGGTCACAACACCGCAATTCGGCTGTAACTCGTTGATGCACAGCCAGATGAGAAAAATCATGTCCAAAAGGGGGGCCTGTTTCGTGTCTAATTCTGTCTATTTCTGTCTACTTCTTCCCCCACTGATTTCCTGTTTGTTTTCATCCCAAGGCGGGCGCGAGCCCGCAACCCAAGCGGTGTCGGTATCGGGATCGGTATCGACAACGCAATCGATACCGATTCCGACACCGATAAGCACGGTCGCGGAGCGGCAAAAGGGCTTGTCGACAACCCGAGAGGTGCTACCATTACAGTCAAAAGGACTGGATGGCCCACGCGGTTCGCGGGCCGCAGGTCATGTGGAAGATCCCGGTTAATAAATCCAACTCACGTATGAAGCAACATCCACGCCTATTCCTGGTCTGGCTGACCTTCCTGTGGTCTTGCACAGCCGCGTGTGCCGAGAGCTCGAACTCGGTTGTCATTCTGCGCACAGCCAGATATGAGAACAAGGACGTCGATCTGGGTTCCATGTGGCGATATTTTGAGACGTGGCAAAGCGACGTCACCCGCATTGACGGCAAGCTGGTCTACGTCGACATTTTTGATTGCCGGAAGAAAGCCTCGGAAGGCGCCTCGAACGGCAAACCAAAAAAGAAAGGCGGCGAAACGCCTGCGGACAGCAATGCCAAGTGGGTCATCAATGAACCCAAACCAATTGTCGGATCCCCTTTCCCGCCGGATGACTGGCAAAAGGTGGAGTTTGATGACAGTGTCTGGATTCGTCATGGAGGGCCGTTTCCAGCCCCCTATCGCAGCGTGGCATTGATCTGCCTGCGCGGCAAATTCCAGGTTACGGATCCGTTAAGCGCCGGTGCTCTGACTCTGACTGCAAAGTTTCAGGGAGGATTGGTGGTGTATGTGAATGGCCGCGAAGCGGGCCGCGCATTTCTACCGGAAGGCAAGATTGAAAACACCACGCTGGCGCAAGATTATCCACATGAGACCTATGTTGACGCAAAGGGAGACCTGCTCATACAACCGGTTTCGGCTGATCGAGATGCCTTCCGCGTGATACCGGCATCGGAAACATCGGCAATCAAGTTCGCCCCCGGGGGCATGTCTCTGTACAAAAGCACGTTGAATGACGCAGACGGGGTCAATCGCTTCAAGCAACGGGGGCGAAGTGCGGAATTCAAGATTCCAGCCTCTTTCCTGAAAAAAGGGGTTAATGTGCTGGCCATTGAGATTCACCGGGCAGCGGCTGACCCGGTCATGTTCCTGGCCCAGGATATGACCATCGCCCATTTCGAGTCGCTTTCGCACAGCTGGAACCGCGCCTCCTGCGAAGACATCGTACTTTCCGCCACATCCTCCGCCGGCGTAATCCCGAATCTTTCCCGCCCCAAAGGCATGCAGGTTTGGAATGAGGAGAATGTGGCCGCCCTGGAATATATGCGTTACGGCGATCCCAGCGAGCCGCTGCAACCAATCCGGATTCGAGGCCTGAGAAACGGCACCTATTCGGGATCCATCGTGGTCGGTTCGCTCGCACCTCTTAATAAACCAGTCGCGACGGTCACAGATCTGAAACATGGCAAAGACACGATTCCTGCCGCCGCGATCCAGATATGCTATTCCGACATCGCCACTGACCCCCTGCTTCCCGCACCGCCACCCCATAAAGACATCCCCGCCTACGCATTAGTCACGTGCCGGTATAACGCGCCCCCCAGACCGAGCGCTGTGCCACGCGAGCTGGCTGACAAGATCGGCGTGATTCTGCCTGTCTGGGTCCTGGTGAAGATCCCGCGTGATGCCGTGCCAGGCACTTATACGGGCACGCTGACTGTCACTGTCGCCGGCGAAAAATCCGTGGCTGTGCCCATGGAAGTGAAGGTGGTGGGCAACTGGGTGCTTCCCGATCCAAAAGACTTCGTCACGTTCATTGGCGCCCAGGAATCGGCCGATTCCGTCGCCCTGCAATACAATGTGCCTCTGTGGTCGAAGGAACACTGGAAACAGCTGGATCGGGTTTACGAATTGCTGGGAGAGATCGGAACCAAAGATCTCTTTCTGCCACTGATCGACAGGACCCAGCTGGCAAATGAGCACAGCATGGTTTACTGGATCAAGCAGCCTGCCCCTGCGACAAGCCCGGGGCGTGCGGCCTACAAGTACGACTTCTCAATCCTGGAGCGTTATCTGGACACAGCCGTGAAACATCTCGGCACCAATCTCACAGTCTGTATCTACCTCCACGACTATGGATTTCGAATGAATCAGGGAAACCAGACCACCGGCCTCGGCGTCATGGGAGGATTCGACACCATCAAGTCCGCTGTTACAGAAGTGGACCCTGCCACAGGAAAGCTGACGGATCTCCAGCCGCCGGCATGGGGGACGCCGGAGGCGCGCGCATTCTGGAAGCCGGTGATAGACAAGACCCGTGAGATCGTGGCCAAACGCGACATCAAAAAACCCATCGTGTTCGGATTGGGGGCCAACAACCAGGCGCTTGGCAAATGTGTCGAGGATTTGAAGATTATTTATCCGGACATTTTATGGGCGGCCCGTTCGCACTTTTACAAATCCTGGGTGGGTGACGGGAATGCAAAACAGGATCTGGGCTACTCTGCCGTGGTGGGCGGCGTGGTTGGAGTTTGCTATGACCCGGACCTGGCAGAAATGCACTGCGGCTGGAAACCGGCCGAGTTGATCATCACCTATCCACGTGCGGGTGCCGGCAGCTCGGGCGGTGTCTTCTCCTGGAAGTATCCGGCAGCCTTCCGGATTTTTGCCGAAGGCACGCTGTTTTCCCATGATATGGGAGGATATAGCCGGGGGGGCTCCCGCCACGGCATCGGACAGATCGGCGCGGATTTCTGGCCGGTTCTAAAAGATGCGCGAGGCGGTGTTTCTTCTCTGGTGGATCGATACGTGACCTGGGACACCCTCAGCCTGAAATGCACCATTGCAGCCATCCTGGCCCCCGGCCCGGAGCGCCCGGAACCCACGGTGCGGTTCCAGCTGATGCGGGAAGCTCTGCAGGAGGCCGAGGCCCGGATCTTTGTGCAGGAAGCGTTGATGGATAAAGCGAAACTGGCAAAACTAAGCCCGGAACTTGCCGCCCGTTCCCGGGAGGTCTGCCTGGCACAATTGACGGTTTTGCGTTATTTCTCGCAGTTTTCCCAAGTGCAGGTCAAATGTGAATATGAACGGGTATTCAGCCAGCAGCAGTGGGAGGGCTTTTCCGAGAAGCTGTATGAAGCCGCCGGGGAAATCTCCAAAACGCTGGGAAGAAACTAATCATGTCATCCAGGCATCTGTCACGATATGGAAAGATCTTTGGGCTGTGCGGCTGGCTGATTGGGCTCCTGATGCCAGCCTGGGCGCTCATCAATCCGAAATTTTCCCCCATTCAGTTGACCGAACAGGCCACAGTCATTGCTGAACTTCAGTTCCTATCATCAAAAGATCAACCTATCACTGCGGTTGTCAAACGGGTCTTAAAAGGTGAGTTGAGCGAAAAGACCATCCTGTTTGACCTGACGACAAGCACATTTAAGGAACAAATTCCGAAAATCGCGAGCTTATGCTCGAACAGCCCCAACGCGGCGGTTGTTTTCTGCGCCGTGCAGGCCGACGACGCGCCAGCTGGCGACGGCAAAACCTATGACAAAGCCTTTCTTCACATCAACGGAGAAGAATGGGTGACATTTTACCGGGAGAAAAACACTTCCTCCTGGAACATGGAGGCAATCAATATCGACCTGCGTGAAACGTGGAACGGCGGGAGCGACATGCTGCTGAAATGCATGGAATATATTCTTCAGGCAAAGGATGCGGCGGATGTCCCCTGCGATGAAGAGGTGAACTGGACCCGTGGTGTGAGAAAATGCGGCACAGTAAGTGGTGTTGTCCGTTCGGCCCTGCCGGTCATTTTAACGGATGATGGCAGGCTCGCGCTGTATGTTGCCTCCGAAAGCGGCGATGCCATCTTCGAGTATGAGGCCGCAAGCAGAAATCTGAAGAATACGACAACCGTGCGCAAGCTGGCCGTGAAATCAAGGCTCTGCGCCCTGGGAGATCTGAACGGCGATGGCAAACTTGACCTGGTGAGTTATGACGGGGATGCCGTGACCGCAGTCCTGCAGGATGCGCAGGGCGTGTTTACGCCATGGGTCAAACTGGGCAAAGCTGAACTGAAGGAGGAGTGCGTCAGCCTGGCGGTGATCGACTGTGGCAAACCAGGGCATCCGGGCGTGGTGATCAGCACGAAGACATCCACGCTGTTGTGGATTCCTGATGAGAACGGAACGCAACACGTGGTGAGTCTGAACGGCGCAGATGTTCCTGACAAACGTTTGGGTTCTGCGGGTCGTTGCCTGGTTGCCGACCTGGATGGCGATTCCATCCCGGATATCCTTCAGTTGTTCACGAACGGCAGTCTTATTTTTAAAGGAAAAGCACCGGGGCAATTCGAACCTCCGAAACCCTGCCAGGTTGCTCTTGGAAAAGGCCCGTCAGACGCCTTTCTCGGAGATTTTGATGCCGATGGTCTGCTTGACATATTTACAACCGGGACTGCCACAGAGCTATGGAACAATCGTGGCAAATTCGAGTTTGTCCCTGCCATGCGGTTCACGGGGGAGTTGTCTTACAATGGCATTGACGCAATCGGCGGGATGACCTGTGACGTGAATACGGATGGAAGACAGGATGTGACCTTATTCTACGCAGAAAGCGCCCCCCTGATATTTTTCAACCGTGGCTTCCGGAGCTTTGGAGTCGCCAAGCGTCTGACCTTCAATCAAGAGGACCTGCCCGAGGCAAACAAAGGCATCCAGGCCGGTTGCTGGGGTGATTTTGATGGAGATGGGATTCAGGCGCTTGTCCTGATTCTCAAGAACGGCGAGGTTTCAATGGTAAGCCTTGATAATGGCGCCGGCTATGGACGCTGTCTGCGCGCCGGTCTTTCCGGCAAAGGACGGTTCCAGGGACCGTTGACTGTCACGGGTTACAGCAAGGATCGATGCCTCGGCGCGTGGAATGTGCTGGCAGGCACCTCGGAAGCCTTTCTGGGAATCCCTGAGGCTGGACCACTTACTCTCAGATGGAAGCTTCCCGACGGAAAACCTCGGGAGAAGACTTTCCTCATCGAAAACAAGCCGCAGCAATTTTTCATTCCCTGATCATCACCCGCCTTTTGCCAATTGCCGCAGGGATGGAAAATCGGATTCTATACGCCAACATGTGAAAGATGCAGGAAGACTGATAGCCCGCACCCGTAGCGTTCCGGTTGCGCGTTACCCCCACTTTGCGCTATTCTTTGATTAGGAAGTTATTGATCCTGTCATGAAGATTCTTTTGATCGATAGTGTCCGCGCGCTCGGTGGCGCACAACGCAGCCTGCTCGAACTGGCCGTGGCCCTCCAGGGGCGTGGCCTGCAGGTCGATGCCGCCGTGCCATCCGGCCCTTTGTCCGCAGCTCTGGCAGCCGCCGGCATCCCCGTATGGCACATCCCGGCTGTCCGGCTGCGGCACGGATGGAACTCGCAGGCCCTGCTGGAAAGGATACGCTACCTGCGCGCCCTCCGTGTGCTGGCGCGAACCCTCCGCACCGTGATGCCGGACATCCTGCACGCCAACGGCACCACAGCCGATCGGATGGCTGTCTTCGTCCGCCAGCAGCGCCCCGTGGTGTGGCAGGTGCGCGATTTCGCCTTGAAGGGGCTCGACCTGCACCACCTCTCCCAGCGATCCACCTTCATCGTAGGGATCTCAGATCCGGTCTCGGAATACCTCACCGAGATGGTTCCTGCCAGCCAGCTTCGCAAGATCCGCCTGATCCGGAGCGGGGTGGACACGCGCCACTTCGTCCCCGGTGACCGCGCCGCCGCCCGCAGCGCGTTCCAGTTGCCAGCCACTGCGCCGCTGGTCGGCATGGCCGCACATCTGGCCCCTGCCAAGCGGCACATTTTCTTTCTCGAAGTCGCCTGCGCCATCCGCCAGACCCGCCCGAACGTGCAGTTCGTCATCGCCGGCCGGGATCTGTTCAATATCCGGCCCAACCTGCGCGCCCAGATCGAGGCGCGAATCGCCTCCGCCGGCCTGACCGGCGCGATCCACTGGATCAAGAACCTCGATGACCTCGCGCCGCTGTATCCCGCCCTTGATGTGCTGGTCCATCCCGCGGCGGACGAGCCGTTCGGCCGCGTTCTCTGCGAGGCCATGTCCGCCGGAATCCCCGTCATCGCCGTCAACCGCGCCGGACCGCACACCATCGTGCCGAATAACAGCGCCGGATTCCTGCTCCCGTCCGGCGACGTAGAACTCTTCGCCCGCAAGATCCTAAGCCTGCTGGACGATCCGGAAGCCGCCCGCCAGATGGGCGCGATCGGGCGCCGCCACGCGATGGCCCACCACGACAGCGCGCGGGTCGGCGCGGAAATGCACGCGCTCTACAGCAAAATCCAGGACATCCTCACGCGCGAGCGCCGCCGCCTGGAGGATGAAAAATTCCGCCGGACCGACGACGATTGAGCCGCGTCCGCTTCGCGCTCCTTCGGCCAGCCTTGCTCCCGCTTCGTATCCGCCATGCGTATCGCCGCACACCCTCGCGCCGAGAGTATGCCAGTGCAGCCGCGCCTACATGCGCCGTCAGCGGTAGTATGTTGATTACGAAGAGAAGGCGGCTCGCGAGGACGCTCGCCCTCCTGTTCGATTGCGAACGGTTTGCTCAAAACAGGAGAGAAGATTTGCAAGGGGTGTGAGGATATCCCGAAATAGCCCGAAAGATGCCGGAAGACCCCGAAAACACGGGGTCAAATCGAGGCCGGAAGAAGTGCACCAGCGATTGAGGAGAAACGGCAGGCTTGCGGCTGGATTTACAATGGTTTGAGGAAGCACGGCATTGGCATTGAAACGGTCGTGCAAGGCCCGTGCGGCGTGGATGCAGAGTACGGGCCGGTGGATGCACCCCGGAATAGCCGGCGGGCGGCGTGGGGCATTACAAGGGTGCTTGTCAGTGAAGGGCGGACGTATCCCGGCGAACGGTGAACCCCTGTAGGCCGGGGCCGATCATCGGTACGTCGGGGCGTCGAAGAGGCGGACGCTCCCATGACGGCTCCCAGGTGGCGCTGGCGTGCTCCTGGGGAACGGCCGTGAGAATGCCGCGGCTGATGTCGTCCAGAACTTCCCGAAAAAGAGAGACTCCCATCGGGAACAGCTTCTCGCGCCAGAGGGACTCGACCGTATCTTCGGGGTCGACCAGGCAGAAATCCTGGGCGGCAAGGTCACCGGCGTCGACGGTGTCAGACAACCAGTAGATCGAGCCGCCGGCCACACGGTCGCGGTCGCGGATGGTCCATCGAACGGCGTCCCGGCCGCGGTGCAATGGCAGCAGCGAGGGGTGGTAGCCGATAGCGCCGATCTTCGCGCGCAGCCTTGTCTTGCGGCCGATGAAGTCGTGTGAATGCGCAGCCAGGATCAGATCGACGCCGGCCGGGAGCAGATCGGCCGTGAGCACGCCGGCCGGAGAGCGTCCTCGCGAGCCGGTTTCTGAAATTGATACACTACCCCGGCAGCAGCCTCATCGACATTCCCCACGAACCTGTTATGATCTTGACACCACAGGAGCACACCATGGCCACTCCCGTTGACACGCGCAACCTTGCGCTCTTCTGCGACTTCGAAAACATCGCGCTGGGCGTGCGCGACGCCAAATACGAGCGGTTCAACATCCGCCGTGTGCTGGAGCGACTACTCCTCAAGGGAAACATCATCATTAAGAAGGCCTACTGCGACTGGTCGCGCTATCAGGAGTTCAAGCCCGGCATGCACGAGGCCTCGTTCGAGCTGATCGAAGTGCCGCACGTGCGGCAGTCCGGCAAGAACTCGGCCGACATCCGCATGGTGGTCGACGCGCTCGACTGTGCCTACACCAAGCCGCAGGTCGACACCTTCGTGGTCATCAGCGGCGATTCGGACTTTTCCCCGCTGGTGAGCAAGCTGCGCGAGAACGGCAAGACCGTCATCGGCGTGGGGGTCAAAAACTCCTCGTCCGACCTGCTGGTCGCCAACTGCGATGAGTTCATTTTCTACGATGACCTCGTGCGCGAGGACTCGCGCCAGCGCGCCGCCCCCCGCCGCAAAGCCACGCCGCGTCCAGCCGCAGCCGCAGAAACACCGGCTGCGCCCGCCGCGGAGGCACCGCGCCGCAGCGAGAAGGCCGAGGACGAACGCCGGCAGGAGGCCTTTGACCTCGTGGTCGAGACCATCGAGGCGCTCTGCGCGGAGCGCGGCGGCGACGACGAGCGCATCTGGGGCTCGATGATCAAGCAGGCTCTGCGTCGACGCAAACCCGGCTTCAACGAGCGCTACTACGGATTCGGCTCCTTCACCGTCCTGCTCGACGAAGCCGAGAAGCGCGGCCTGATCGAGCAGAAGCGGGATGAGAAATCGGGCGGTGCGTTGGTGCGCGTGGTGGCGTAGATTCTCCCTTGCTTCTTCGGCAAAACCGCCGGGCAGGCCGTGCGCGCCACCACGCTGGCGATGCGCGGGGATCTGGGCGTGGGCGTGATCTGCGGCCGCGGCGAGACGGTGCCCGGCGTGCAACTCGACCGCTACGGCATGCCCGGGATTCCGGAGGTCGGCCACATCTTCATTTGACTCCTCAAATCGATTCGGGGTATCGTTTTCGCGTCACGGAAACCCCTTTCCTTTTCTGGAGCAGGCATGTCCGATCTGGAACTACAGCTTGACCGCGCGTCCGCGCCGAAACTGGCGCCCGTGCTCGATCCCGAATTCCGTCCCGCCGCGTTGTGGGTCCGGGCCTTCGAAGCCCAGGCCCAAGGCGGCGTGAAGCTGGGGCTAGCCCTGGGACGGCCCGACGGCACGGTCTTCCGCGCCGACACGACGATCCTCCCCTGGTCCGACGCCACAGCTGTCGTCAACCGACACCATGTGGAGCGCCTGATCAAGTACCTGCTCTGGCAAAAGGGCGGCTCGCGCGTCCGGATCGGCGGCTGCCCGCAGCTCGCCGCGGAACTCGCGAAGGATTACGCCGTTGGCGGCGCCCGCGCGTTCGACGCCAACCTCATGGGCAACCAGGTCTTCGGCGAACCCTTCCGCGTCACAGCCTGCGCCCTTGGCGAACTTCCCGCGGCCAAGGAACCATCCATCGCCATCGGCGGCCACTGGAACGGATGCCGCATCGGGTTCGACCTCGGCGGCAGCGACCGCAAGTGCGCCGCAGTCATCGACGGCAAGACTGTTTTCTCCGATGAAGTCCCCTGGGCGCCAATCAAGGAAACCGACTGGCACTACCACTGGAACGGCATCGAGGACTCCCTCCAGCGCGCCGCCGCCCACCTGCCGCGTGTGGACGCCATCGGCGGCAGTTCCGCGGGCATCGTGGTCAACAACGAGGTGCGCGTCGCCTCGCTCTTCCGCGGCATTCCACCCGCGGACTTCAGCCGGCACGTCCGCACGCTCTTCGCCGCCATCGCGAAGAAGTGGAACGTCCCGGTCGTCGTCATGAACGACGGCGAGGTCACGGCCCTGGCTGGCGCCATGGGCCTCAATGACAAGCCGGTGCTGGGCATGGCCTTCGGCACCAGCCTTGCCGGCGGCTACTGCACACCGCAGGGGACCCTCACCTGCTGGCTGAATGAACTGGCTTTCGCGCCAATCGACTACCGCCTCAAGGACTCGCCGCGCGACGAGTGGTCCGGCGACTGCGGTTGCGGCGCGCTCTACCTCTCGCAGCAGGCTGTCGGCCGGCTGGCTCCGCGCGCCGGCATCGCCTTCCCGGATGGCGCCGGGCTCCCTGAGCGCCTCGCCGAGACGCAGAAGCTGCTGCAGCGCGGCGACAAGGCCGCCCGGCAGATCTTCGAAACCATCGGCCGCTACCTCGGTTACGCCGTGGCACACGCCGACCGCTTCTATACGCTCAAGCACATCCTGATCCTCGGCCGCGTGACCTCCGGCGACGCCGGAGGCATTTTGATCGAGGAAGCCAACCGCGTGCTGAAGACCGAGTTCCCCGAGGTCGCCGCGCACGTCGCCATCAGCATGCCCGGCGAGAAGGAGAAGCGCCACGGCCAGGCCATGGTGGCCGCGAGTTTGCCCGAAGTTCAGTGATCAGTAAGCAGTGACCAGATGGTAATTGCTTGCTGATTACTGCTCACTGGTTACTGATAACCGATTACTGATTACTGGAACTGGAACATGACCTTCAAGAAGAATACCGCCGATCTGTTCATCCCCGACGGCTCCGCGCCTGCCGCGGCCATGTCGCGCACGACGCACCTGGCCATCGGCTGCCACCAGGACGATGTCGAATTCATGGCCGTGCAGGGCGTGCTCGAGTGCTTCGGCCGCTACGGCCGCCCGTTCGGCTGCGCGATCTGCACCAACGGCGCCGGATCGGCCCGCATCGGCCCCTATGCCGCAGTCTCCAACGACGAGATGTGCCGCATCCGCCGCGCCGAGCAGCGTACTGCCGGCGTCATTGGCCAGTACGGCTTCGTGGCCCAGCTCGACTATGCCTCATCCGAGGTCAAGAAGCCCGGCAGCCCGGACCTGGTCGCGGACCTTGCCGCGATCCTGCGGGCCTGCCCGGTCGAGACGGTCTACACGCACAACCTCGCGGACAAGCACGAGACCCATGTGGCCGTGGCCGTGGCCACGCTGCTGGCCATCCGCTCCCTGCCCAGCAACCAGCGGCCGAAGAAGCTATACGGCTGCGAAGTCTGGCGCGACCTGGACTGGATGCCGGACGCCGAGAAGGTCGTTTTCGACGTCAGCGCGCGATCCAACCTGCAGGCCGCGCTCAACGGCGTCTACGATTCGCAGATCGCCGGCGGCAAGCGGTACGACCTGGCCGCCATGGGGCGCCGCCGCGCCAATGCCACCTTCCTGGATTCGCACGAAGCCGACAAGACCGAACTGGCCGCCCTTGCCATGGACCTCACCCCGCTGATCGCAGATGACACGCTCGACGTAATCGAGTATGTTTCAGGGTTCATTCGTCGGTTCGAGGCCGATGTCCGCGGAAAACTGGCGGCGCGGCTGCCGGGCCGGACGTAGGGATAGGAAGCCGGGAGCCGCTGGCGATTGGGCCTGCGGAGAGACAACACAACACCGAGAGAGCAAGAAGAGGAAAGGACCAGAGCCATGAAGGTTGAATTCTACGGACACGTCCGGCAGTACCAGAACATCAAGGCCGAAATCGACGCCAAGATGAACCAGGTCTTGATGAGCAGCCAGTACGTCAACGGCCCGATGCAGAAGCAGTTCGAGACCGAGCTGGCCGCCTACACCGGCCACAAGTACGCCATCGGCGTGGGCAATGGCACGGACGCCATCTGGCTGGTCCTCATGGCCCTCGGCATCGGCCCCGGCGACGAGGTCATCACCCACCCCAACACCTTCTTCGCCACGGCCGAGGCCGTCTGGATCGCCGGTGCCACGGTGGTGTTCGTGGACTGCGACCCCAAGACGCGCTGCATCGATCCGAAGAAGATCGAGGCCGCCATCACCCCCCGGACCAAGGCCATCATCCCCGTGCATCTGTACGGCCAGTGCGCCGACATGCCGGCCATCTGGAAGATCGCCGAAAAGCACGGCCTGAAGGTTATTGAGGACAATGCCCAGGCCATCGACGGCGCCGGCGCAGGCTTCAAGCAGGGCGACCGCTCCGCGGCCGTGGCCACGAGCTTCATCATCCAGAAGAACCTCGGCTGCTTCGGCGACGGCGGCGCGGTCTACACAAATGACGCCGAGATCGACGCCAAGGTGCGCAAGCTGCGCAGCCACGGCTCGACCAAGCGCGACCACCACTCCTTCGGCTTCAACAGCCGTCTGGACGACCTGCAGGCCGGCGTACTCAGCGCCAAGCTGAAGCACCTCAAGGAGTACTCCGACGCCCGCGCCAAGTGGGCCGCACGCTACACGGAGGGCCTGAAGGGCTGCAAGTCCTTCTCGCTGCCGACCGCCCTCCCCGGCTATCGCCACGTGTGGCACCTCTACGCCATCGAGGTCAAGGACTCCGCCAAGCGTAATGCCATGGTCGAGTTCCTGAACAAGAACGGCGTGGACGCCAAGACGCACTACTCCATCGTCATCCACAAGCAGGAAGGCTATCCGTGGGGCAAGGGCGCGCGCATCGTCGGCTCCGCGGCCGAGGCCGAGAAGAACGCCGCCTCTGTCGTCACGTTGCCGATCTTCCCCGAGCTGACCGCCGAGGAAGTCGACTACGTGATCGCCAAGGTCAAGGAGTGGGACAAGGTGAACGCGTAATTGAACTGCCAGGGGTCAGTGGTCAGAGGTCAGTAATTCTAATATGCTGTCCTCAACCTTCCGCCTACTGACCTCTGGCATCTGATCTCTGACCTCTCATAACTAATCAAGGCCCTGAATATGAGCCAGTCCAAGTACCGCGTCGTCGTCGTCGGCATGGGCAAGCGCGGCATGCACCACGCCACAACCTTCCACGCCAACCCTCGCTTCGAGGTCGCCGGCATCTGCGACATCGACCAAGCCCGCCTGGACGCCGCCGCCACCAAGCTCGGCAATCCGAAGACCGGCACGGACGCGGCCCGGCTCGCGGCCGAGGTCAAGCCCGATGTCTTCTGCTTCTGCACGCTGCCCAATCTGCGCGTCCCCCTGATCCAGGCCGCCGTCAACTCC
>Ga0118677_10001651_pt1 | contig 46672 bp, 29 predicted proteins | sample AliMusrvi5mmetaG_FD_86154 | JGI IMG/M metagenome (GOLD analysis project Ga0118677, IMG submission 86154) | reverse complement strand
TAGATTCGACACGGCCCAGGTCTGTATCCAAGCCGAACCGGACCAATCCAACCGGGCCACTATGCCTGTCGGATTTCGATTGGATCCCACGTAGAGCGCGTCGTCAGAGCCCACGTCCAATGCGAACACTCCATCAAAGGCGAAACTGCCAAGTGGTGTTCCGTTGGTGCTGAACCATTTTACGGAGTTGGCAACGTAATCGGCAACATACAAGTCGCCATTAGCGCGGAAATCCAGTGCGCGCGGGCCGGTGAGGTTGACGGTGGCGTTACTCGATATGAACACGGTTTCCGTGGCACCCGCCGGGGAAAATCCCGCACTGCGTTTGACGGCGGCGGGGGCGGCCGCCACTGTGGCGTAGAGGTTGTTGTCTGTCCCATAAGTAACGCCGCCCGCAAAATTGATGTTCGTGAAAATCTTATTGATAAGGATGAAGTTTGTTCCCGAGCCGGCGTAGTGCCAGAGTTCCGACGGGTTGGCGGAGCTTTTCCCGAAGATGAACATGTGAAAAGTCGTGTCGCCCGAAGCGGGTGGCGTCATGAGCGCCAGCCAGAGCAGTGTCAGGCACGTGAATAAGCTCCATCTGTTTCGTTGTGTGATCGTCATCATGTTATCCCCCTTTTTAATTAGCTGCCATCATATATCAACTTGAAGTGAGCACGATGAATTATTTGTAAAGTCAGCTTCTCATAAACGTTTGCCGCATGCCTTGATTATCAGTTCAATTACCAGCATTATATGGGCATCGGCTGCATCAATTCCCAGTGGCACTGGCTAGTCCGGTCCGGCGGCGGAACTCCCTTGGACTTGCCCCCATGATCCGGTGGAACTGACGTGTGAAATAGTTGCTGTCCTCGAACCCGGTGGCGGCAGCCACTTCGGTGATATTCTGTTCCCCCTTGGAAAGCAATTCACAGGCTTTTTGAATGCGGAGCCGTATCAGGTAGTCGACCGGTGAGGTGTGCAGGGTCTGGCGAAAGGCGCGGTGAAACGTGCTCCGGGACATGTTGGCCAGCCGGGCAAGGGTTTCAATCCGGAGGGGTTGGTCCAGGGTGTTTTCCATGTGGTCAAGAACGGCGCTCAAGCGCAAAACGGAACGCGATTCCGGATCCTCAATATTTGAATAACAGCGGGAGAGAAAGCCCAAGACCTGCATAAACAGTGCGGTTGCCATACATTCAAAGCCGGCGTATTTCTGTTCCATCTCTTTGTGGACATTGGAAAGTAGCTCCGTAACCACCGCCAGTTGTGCCGGGGAAAGCTTAAGATGACTCTTCACGCCATACGTATCCCGGAGCCTGGGCTCATGGGAAAAAAGCGCGCGGTAGCCGGGGGACTGGGCCAGGCTGCCCAGGGGAAGTTGGAGTTGCTCAAGATCGAAAAGAACGTTGCATATCGCCAGTTCATGAGTGTCGCGATAGGCGTGTTGTTCACATTCCTGGATCACAAAGACGTTTCCGGCTTCGAGGGGATACTCTTCATGGCGGGTCGCGTGCCAACCCTGTCCTTTTGTCACGACAACCAACTCGGAGACATCGTGGTCATGAAATTGGTGGTCGATCTGGACAGGGATCAACAGCACGCTGAGTGGCAACCCGTTCTGTGAAAAATATTCACGGCTACTGTAATGGGCTCTAACGATGGGTTTTGTCATGGGCGTCCTGTCGCACTCATAGGTGGTAAAATAGTGCTGGTATTTGAGGCAATAGTCAAGGTGTGAAGCCGGATGGTATGTTATCTTCATAAACACGAATAAGGAGACGGGACAATGATGGCGGTTACATTTGCGGTATTCATGTTGACGGGCGATTGGCAGATCAAGGTCGAAAAAGATGGCGTGGTTACAACGCTGAATGTCGATGGCCCCGATGTAATACGGGTCACCGATGAGAAGCTTGCCAGCTTGCCGCTTTACGATCCGAACATCCCTGAATATGCCCGCGGCATGCAACTCGCCGGGGTTCGGGCGCAGGAGTGCTCGGTGCGGTACGCATTGGATCCGGATTCATTAGTGGTGAAAACAATCTCGAACAGCACCTCCTATGTGCGAGGAAAAGATTATGACGCCGAACTGACATGGGGTCGCGTGGGAAGGCTGGAAGGTGGCGCCATTATGCCCGATACGGCGGTACTCGCGACGTATTCCTATGGCACGATGCGACTGGATTCCGTGATTCTGGCAACAGATAAAAAGATTGTTTTGCGTAAAGGAGTACCGCATGTGGCAAATCCTGAACCGCCCGCGCTGGGCGTTGGCGAAAAACGACTGGCGAACATCTGGGTAACGGCGCGACTTTCCAAGCTTGGGGAGGCAAATCTATTCCCTGTTCTTGAGGACACGTATCCAGAGCCAGCCACGAAGTCACCGTCTCTGGAGCAGACTATCCCCAAGACAATGGCCAAACTCAACGCGGGCGGCAAGGTGCGAATCCTGGCGTGGGGTGACAGCGTGACGGATGGCTCATTCCTCCCTGAACCCCATGTCAACCGTTGGCAGGAACAGTTTGTGCGACGATTGCGGACCCGCTATCCCAGGGCGGAAATCATCCTCATGACTGAGGCTTGGGGGGGGCGCAACACAGATAGCTACCGCGCGGAACCCCCGGGAAGCCCGCATAATTACCAGGAGAAAGTTCTGAACCTTAAGCCGGATCTGATTATCTCGGAATTTGTAAATGATGCTGGGTTGGATGAGGTGGGTGTGTATCAGCGGTACGGCAAAATCCGCGGAGAATTCCAGGCCATTGGCGCCGAATGGATTATTATAACGCCACATTATATACGCCCTGACTGGATGGGGTTGAGTTCTGAGAAAGGGAACGATGAAGATCCCCGGGCTTATGTGAAGGCGTTGCGGAAATTTGCAGCCGAAAACAAAATTGCCTTGGCAGAAGGCTCATTACGTTACGGGCGTCTGTGGCGCCAGGGAGTTCCGTATACGACGTTGATGCTGAACAACATTAACCATCCCAACCCTTTCGGCATGAGTCTTTTTTCCGACGCCTTAATGGCGCTTTTTCCATAAGGTCCATTAGCGGCTAATCATCAGGAGGCTGTCTGTGCAACTGAAGAATAAACACATTGATTTGACGTTGGACGATAAGAGTGGCGCCATTAACTCCATCCGGTATGGCGGGCGCGAATGGATTCATCCCCGGGCCGAGGCGCGGCCACTATTCGGGCTGCGTTTCCGGGACGATCAGGGTGCGGTTACTGAATTCACAGCACGGGATGCCGATCATTGTGAGATGGAGCGTCAGTTGTTGCCTTCGGGTGGAATTGTAATCTTGCGTTATCCGCGGATCGGCGGGAGGGCGCTGGCCGTGACAGTGCGGATCGAGGTCCCGGAAGATAGCGGCTTGGTCCGGTGGAACCTTTCTGTCGAGCACGACTTGGATGGCTATTTGGATCACATCGACTTCCCCGGGGTCGTCGTTCCCGGTGATCTGGTGGGGCATGGAGGCGCGGCGCGGCTTTTCTGGCCCACGACCGAGGGTTGCCTGATCGAGAACACCAAGTGGCGTGACTCACCCGGCGGGTGTCCGTACCGCCCGATTGAACATCCGGTGTTCGGTTGGGTCGGGATGTATCCCGCCTGCGCGACGATGCAGTTCATGGCTTACTATGGCGCCACGGGCGGCCTCTATCTGGGCGCCCATGACGAATCCTGCAATAACAAGGGGATTGAGTGGCATGTGGAGGAGGATGGGGGGATCAGTCTTGAATTCCGTCTATTCCCCGGCGCCATCCGGCGCGGCAAATACACCATGCCGTATGACATGATTCTGGGCACCTTTGAGGGGGACTGGTGGGATGCAGCGGATATTTACCGGCGTTGGGTCGAATCGTCCAAACTGCCGCGACCACCCAAGTTGCGGGATAATCCCCGTGTTCCCGCCTGGATAAAAGATTCGCCGATTGTGGTGACCTATCCGGTCCGCGGCAAAAAGGACCTCGGCGATCAGACGCCTAACTGTTATTTCCCGTACACCAACGCCCTGCCGTATCTGGATGCACTGGGGCGCGAATTGGACAGTAACATGCTGGTGTTGCTGATGCATTGGGAAGGTTCAGCGCCCTGGGCTCCGCCGTATGTATGGCCGCCCTATGGCGGGAAGGATAACTTCATGCTGTTCCAGCAGGCCTTGCATGCGCGGGGGCATCAGCTCGGGGTCTATGGGAGCGGGACCGGTTACACGGTTCGTAGTAACACGGATCCGACGTATGAAATGAGCGCCGAGTTCAAGGAAATGAATCTCAAAGATATTGTCTGTATTGCCCCGGATGGGGCGCTGGCAGAGAATGGCGTATGCTGCGGCGAGATGGGGCAGCGCATGGGTTATGATATGTGTCCGGCGACGGATTGGGTGAAGGAGGTCGTGACGGATCAGATCCAGCAGATCATCGCGCACGGGGTGGATTATATCCAGTATTTCGACCAGAATCTGGGCGGCAACTGTCCCCGCTGTTACAGCACGAAACATGGGCATGCGCCAGGGTCGGGGCCGTGGCAAATAGAAGAAATGCGGACGCTTTATCAAAGGTTACAGTCCCTTTCGGACGCCGGTAAACAAAAGCCTTTACTCGGCTGTGAATCCTCATCTGCTGAGCCGTTCACCGAGTATCTCCTCTACAATGACCTGCGATTCGTGATCAACTATGCGTGGGGACAGCCTGTGCCCGCCTACGCCTATATCCATCATGAATACCTTCATGGGTTCATGGGGAACCAGAACGGGGCATCCCTGTCGCTTGACATGGAAAAGAGTCCGTTGAACCTGCACCAGCGTGTGGCCCATGCCTTTATCTGTGGGGATGCCTTGACCGCGATTCTCAAGGCCGATGGACAGCTGCATTGGGAATGGAGTTCCCGTTCATGGGATGAGCCCGGGCCGCACCACGCCTCAGTGGCCCTGCTGCTGCGCCGTCTCAATGCCTGGCGTTGCGGAGCGGCGAAAGAATATCTGGTCTATGGCCGGATGCTGAAACCCTATCTGCTTGAGGGAACGTATAACGTGCCGATGGTTCGGCGTGATGGTGACGACATGCCTCAACCGTCGCTTTTCACCAGTCGCTGGCAGGTGGACGGCAAGGTGTCGCAGGTGGTGGTCAACTATACCCCCGGTACACAAACGTGTAGCCTTGTCTGTCCGGATCTGAAGGGGCGGAGTGTGCGGGTGGTGACGGATGCGCGTGGAGTTTCTGTAATCAGGACCGTGAATGCGGATGGCCGCCTGGGGCAGGATATCCCGGGCTTCGGCGTTGTGATGGTCGAGTCTATCCCTTGACGCCGCCGAGTTGGATTCCTTTAACGATAAACTTCTGCGACACGACAAACAGAATGATCAGCGGGATCACGTTCATGACGCTGGCGGCCATGATCAGGTTGGTCTGTCGCGCATAGGCCCCGTCGAAGTACAACATTCCGATCGGCAGAGTGCGCAGGTGCTGGCTCTGGACCATCACCAGTGGCCAGAAGAATGAGCCGTAGTTGCCCATAAACGTAAAGATGGCCAGCGTGATCAGGCCCGGACGACTCAACGGCAATATAATGTCCCAGAACACACGCCAGTGGCTGGCGCCGTCGATCGACGCCGCTTCATCGAGTGAGGCGGGAATCGTCAACATGAATTGCCGTAGCAAAAACGTCCCGAAGGCGCTGAATGCGGCGGGCACAATCAAGCCAAGATAGGAGTCGAGCAGGTGCAGTTTTGCCATGATGGTGTAGTTGGGAATCATCGTGACGATACCGGGGATCATGATCGTGGCAAGATAGAGTTTGAAGACGGCGTCGCGTCCTTTCCAGCGTAAACGCGCAAACGCATAGGCCGCGAGGGCGCTGGTCAGGCATTGCAGCAGTGTCACCCAGGCGGCGACAAATATGCTGTTGAAGTAGTAGCGGGCAAATGGAATCTGCCGGAACACATCGCCATAATTCTGGCGATGCCAGGTGGAGGGGATCGGGTTGAGATTTTCGACCTCGGCCAGCGGCTTGAAACTGGAGAGCACCATCCAAAAGAAGGGCGCCATCATGGTCAAGCCGATCATAAGCAGCAGGCTGTGGTTTGAAAACGAGCGCGTCCACTTTGCAAATTTTGTCATGTTTCCCCCGAGGCGCCCTGGCCGGTCCGCCAGGTAATCAACGTCATGGCAAAGATCACAATGAAAAGCACCCAGGATATCGCGCAGGCATAGCCGATTTGAAACTCCTGGAAAGATTTGGTGTAGATGTAATACGCCAGCGTGGTGGTTGTGCCGGAAGGCCCGCCGCCTGTCATCACACGGGCCTGGTCAAAGCCGCCCTGCAGTCCGCCGACCATGCTCATGACCACGATAAAAAAAGTCGTCGGCGCCAGCTGGGGCCATGTCACGTGACGGAATTGCGCCCAGGGGCCTGCGCCGTCGATCGAGGCCGCTTCATGCAATTCCTGCGACACATTGCTCAGGGCCGCGATATACAGCAACATGTTGTTCCCGCCAATGCCGATCCAGATCCCCATGATGATGAGCGCCTCTCTCGCGCCCACTCCCCATAATTCAGGAGAGAATCCCAAACGTTCCACCTCAAGTCCCAGCAGGTTCTGCACGGAGATCAGCCATTTTGGCGCGGCAACATCCGTAAACCCGAAAGTGTGAAGGATCCAGTTGAGGGCAACGTTTATCGGTCCGAATTCAGGGTTGTACAACGCCTTCCACAAAATGAACAGGGCCACCCCGCTGGCGAAGCTCGGCAGATGAAAGAGGGTCCGGTAAACCACCATGCCGCGCATGTTTCGTGTGAGCAAAAGCGCCAGGCACAATGAGCCGCCGATGGCAAACGGCAGCCCCAGCATCAGGTAGCCCGTATTCACAAGACACAACCAGAACCGGTCGTCGTGGAACAACGCTTGGAAGTTGCTCAAGCCGACCCATGTTAATGAATCCGGACGTGTCAGCTTCCATTTTGTAAAACTGATCACCAGCGAAAACAATACCGGCCCGGCGCAGAACACCAGAAAGCCCAGAAAATTTGGAATCAGAAATGCCATGGCCGTCCAAAATTGAGAAGGAGAACGTCGGATCATGGTTTCATCGCCTCCAGTCGTTGGTATTCCGCCCGCAATGCCGGGGTCTCGGCGATGTTACGCTGGATTTCCTCATTCAATTCCTTCGCTGCGGTCCGCAAGGCGTCGGCCACCGGCTTGGCATTCGCCCGCACCAACCCCAATTGCCGGCTGATAATCAGATCCAGTATGGCGCCATCCACAAACGGGCTGAGTTGATCGGGAACGCTTCGTTCGAGCACGGCGCGCCAGACGGTGTTGAAATCTTCATCGGGATACTTAGGGTTCAACCGGAAGACCGGGGTATCGCTAAATTGTTTGACAGGCGCAAGGCCGTCCGCCTGGTCATTGACCATTTCGTTGAAAGGCTGGGAGGCCATGAATTTCAAATACTCCAGGGCCTCGCGCCGGTGCGGGCTTTGTTTATTGATCATCACGCTGCCGCCGTAACCCCGGTAGATCCGGTGGGGGCCGAGTTGGTATTCCACGACACCGGGTCGGAAATTCGGATACTCCTCCTTGTGCCGGAAGGCGACGAGATAGAAGCGTCCACCCAGCGACATGGCCGCCCGCCCCGCCCCAAACCACGTGATGGATCCCGAACCCCAGCCCCCGGAGGTGGCCATGCCGGCTTCCTGCTCGGGGGACGGAGCGACGTGATATTTATAAACCAGATCATGCAGGAACTGGATTGCGGCAATCGCGGCAGGGGAGTCCAATTCGCAGCGTGTTCCGGTCTCGTTGAAAACGCGCGCCCCCCATTGCAGCAGGAAATGTTGCCAGACCAGTTCCCAGCTGAAGACGAACCCATACTGCTCGACCCGGTCACTGCCGGGGGTGCGAATCGTTAATTGTTGTGCCAGGGCGAGAAATTGAGCCTGGGTCAGGACGCCTTGTGGATAGGGGATGTGCGCCCGGTCGAAGAGCACCTTGTTGAAGTACAGGGCGTCGGCGTGGGCGGCGTAGGGGAACCCATACACCCGGTCGTGATGGATGATAAGGTTTAATGTGGATGGCCAGACTTGCTCGCGAACGTTAATTCCTGCGGCGTTAAGTTCGTCCGTGAGATCCCAGGCAATGCCGGCGTCAACAAAGGCCCGGGCGTTTGCCGCCGAGTAGGCATTGAAAAAATCCGGACCAACGCCTGCCAGTGATTGCAGGATCGTCTTGTCGGGGTCCGTATTCCCGGTATCGATGCGAACAAGAAATTTCGGGTTCAACTTGTTAAACAGGGCAACCTGTTCATGTTTTGCCCAGAAATCCACGGAGGAGTAATGCAACACCAATTTGCCATCCTCAACCGGCGGCGGATCAAACCAATGTACGCCAATGGCGGCAAGGCTCAGAACGATGAGCGCAATGATGAAAACGTATTTCATGACATAATCAAAACACCTCCTCGATGCCTTCCAGTTTCATCATGCCGTCGCCCTGAGTCGGGGCCACAATTCCCCCCTCTCCGAATTCGTTCCAGGCATAGATGACAAAGGCCGGTTGCACGGTTCCATCCCGCTTGGGGATTCCCAACTGGGGTGATTTCTTCAGCAGAGTATCCATGTTGCGGAGAGCCGTCGTCCACTCGGTGCGGGTGGGGAAAGCAAAGGCGGCGCGCTTATCGCCCCAGGGACGGGGATTCCAGCCAGCCCCGAGAAAGGGGAGGTGGGGAATCGCATTTGTCGCCCGCGCCTGATTCCGGGCCAAACCATACTCCGTCAATTCGGAATAAGGGCGGTCAGTGGGTCCCGATGGTAGATCCGGCACCATCATGTATTCGTTGGAAAAATCAAAAAGCTGAGTCGCCCAATTGTCCTTATCCACGACATCGCTTACGGCGCCGACGCCGATAACGAGTTCACCCACACCGGCCTCGCGGGCTGCCTTACGCAGAACGTCCAGCCGACGTCGACAGTGGTCGAGATCGTCTCCGGCATCCTTGATAAACTGATGCGCGGAATGGATCTTGAAGACCGCCCGGCCATCCACCTTGAGATACGAAGGGTGGCGCATCGCCTGAACGAATACAGCCACGCATGCCTCCCACTCCTTGTCGGTCGGGACGCTGAAGGGGGGATGGTTGCAGAACTCCACGATGAACCGCAGGCGTTTCGCATTGGGTGAGGCCATGAATTGCTCCAGTCCACGATCCAGCATGGGCGATTCATCCCTCCCCTGTTTCTGTTTTGGGTACCAGAGAATCGAGAAGAAGTCGACGCCATGAGCGGCCGCTGCCGCAATTTCCCGATCCATAGTTGCTGACGTATTCAGCGTTCCGAGCAGGGGGGTGCGGCCCGGATACTCCGGTAACCACTCATGTTGGTCCCTGGGATTTTGCCACTTGTTGGGCTTTTCCGGCCACCATCCGGCAAAATAGTTCACTCCGACCAGAGTAGAATGAGGGGCAGTCGCCAAGGCATTAGGTTGTTTTGCATTACTAATTGTTTCCATTGTATTTCCCAACAGACTGCATACTGCAAAACCAGTCAGTCCGCTCATGCAAATGAGTTTTTTAAAATAAATGATAGTCATGCGAACACTCTATCAAAGCCCGTCATTCATGCCTTGATTATGCAATCAAATCTTAGCATTTTTGGGTCATGCGGTGAATAGGCCGCTTAATCACCGCAAAAAATGCGGTAAATACTTGCGTTTTTGGCATGAAACACTCATGATTATGACATATGCCATACATACACGAACATAAAAATTGGCCGAATTTCCTATGGGACGAGGCGTTATTGTCGCCCTTGCTGGCGGATATCCGGCATCGGCAAGGGCGGCTACTTGGTCACATGGAAGCGTTGGGGTTTCGCTCGCGCGATGAGGCACATCTATCTACCCTGACGGTTAATATTGTCACGTCGAGCGCAATAGAAGGGGATAAGTTGGATGCTCAGGAAGTACGGTCTTCCCTGGCTCGCAAACTCGGTATGGAGGTTGGCGGAACAACCTCGACATCCCGGCACGTTGAGGGCGTCGTTGAAATGATGCTCAATGCCACACAAAAACATTCCGAGCCTTTGACGCGGGAACGACTTTTTGCATGGCATGCGGCGCTGTTTCCAACAGGCTACAGCGGCATGCGGAAGATTGCCGTGGGGAAATGGCGTACGATGGACTCGGGGCCAATGCAGGTGGTGTCCGGCGGGGTCGGGCGGGAAAAAGTGCATTTCGAAGCACCCCAAGCCCGGAGGCTTGATGCCGAGGTGAAAGCGTTTTTCCAGTGGTTCAATGCGCCACCCGACACAGACGCTGTCGTGAAGGCCGCTTTGGCGCATTTCTGGTTTGTGACGATCCACCCCTTTGAGGATGGCAATGGACGCATTGCCCGGGCGATTGCGGACATGGCACTGGCCAGGGCTGATGGGACGGCGAACCGGTTTTACAGCATGTCGGCCCAAATTGAAGCGGAACGGAACACCTACTATCAGGTTCTTGAGTCTAGTCAGAAGGGGGACCTGGAGATTACTCGCTGGATGACGTGGTTCCTTGAGTGTCTTGGTCGCGCCTTGGATCGCTCCCAGTTGATGCTTGCAGGTGTTCTGCAAAAAGCCAGGATATGGGAAAAAATCAACACGTCAGGTGTCAATGATCGTCAGCGTTTAGTGATTAACCGGCTTCTGGATGGGTTTCAGGGGAATCTGACATCCTCCAAGTATGCCGGTCTGGCGCATTGTTCAACCGACTCGGCTTTGCGTGATATTCAGGAACTTCTTGAGCGCGGCATCCTGGCTCAGAATCCGAGTCGTGGCAGGAGCACCAGTTATCGCCTTATCGACGTTGCCTGATCCCTTATAACGGGCACTTACCGGAGTGTGTATATTGTTCCTTGCGGCTCGAAGTATAGTAACGCATTGATTTCGCCCAGACGTGGGCCATAGGCATTTCCATCCGAGTTGGTGCCGCCGGTCAATTCGAGTTTGAATGAGGTGCCACTGACCGGGTTTGCGAAAAGGAAGTTGGTTGAAGCCGAGTTAATTCCGCCGACGTTGTAGACCGGAGAACCCGAGTTCTTGAAGACTTGGGCCACCCCATTGACGGAAAAACGGATGAGTTTGGCGGGGCGGTCGGGATAGGTAATGCCGAGATTGATACCTGCGAGTGTCAATGGTTGCGTCGTACCCCATGAGATCCAATGGATCGTCTCGCCTCCATTGTTGAAGATGAGGTCGCCATTGTCGGGCGTGTTACTTGTGTCTTTAAAGAGGAGATTATTGGCCTCCGGCGCACTGGCGGCGCCCAGCGCATATTTTCCATCCGTGTTCACGGTGTAGGATGCTTGTAGGGGACTGGTCTGAATGTTCGTCGCGTAGCCGGGATCCTCATCCAAATACGTATTAATCGAGGCAGCATTCAGGGTGGAGTTGAAGGCGATAGGATCAAGGACGGTGCCGGCGAAGAGGGCGGGGGTGCCGAAGCCGTCGAGTTCAATCACGCGCGGGCCGTCCGTGAACCCGTGGTTGATGTCGAGCCTGAAGAACTGGTACGCCGGGGTAGTCACCGTTCTGGAGATCATGATCGCGGCGTCGGTCACACCGGGAATCATGTTGTAGGGAACCGCGACAGGGGTTGAGTCGATGAGGGCATAGGTCATGTTGTCGGCGGAGCCGTAAAGCGCAAACCCGCCGATCGTCCGGTTGCTAGTGGTGAGGCCATCGCTGGTAACCCGAAGCTGGTAGTTGGTGAGATTGATATGCGAAGCGATGCGGAAACTGACGGACACAGTCTTGCCCACGCTGCCCCCATCCGCAAAGAGCGTGCGACCGGCAGCCTCCAGTGTACTTCGTGTCGATCCGAGGATGTCGCGCGGATCGCTTATTAGCGTGGCATTGGTGAGGGGCGCCGAGAAGGCGAACACCTTCGCGCCTTGCGAGACGTCAAACCGATCATTGGTTACGCCTTCGCTGGGGTAGGTAACGTTCACCGGCCTGGGTAACTTCTGGAGGGCACCATGGGCGACAAAGGCGCTGTTCGAGGCCATGTTCATCCAGCAGGCCCACACCCAATTGGATGATCGCGCCAGGGAGGAAAGGCGCAATTCATCCAGCAAACCATCCAGATATTCGGTTGAGGAGGCGGCGGAGAATATCGCGAAACTGCGGGGCTTCACGACGGCTGTCACAGCGTTGCCGGCGATGGGGCTCCCATTCAAAAACAACTGCATGGAAGTACCGTCGTAGGTGCCGGCAACATAATACCAGGCGCCGACGGTGAGCGCACTGCCAACCTGTAGACTGTGAATGGCGCTGTTGGTGTCAAAGAAGTAGAAATTCAGTGTGCCGTTTCCCTCGTGGCGAATGACTGGCGCGTCCCCGGGGCCCATGCTTAGATAGCGCTGAATTGAAGCGGACAGAGTGTTATGCTTGACCCATCCTTCGATGGTCAGCGAGTTGTTAGAGATAGAGGGACCAGCCGTCATGTAGGTGTTGCTGTTGGTGAAACTCTGCGCCCCGTCTGCCAGTCCCTGGGCGTTTTGATTTGAGATTGAGGTACAGTGATACCGGTTGCTGGTTGAGTCCTGGGCATTGGTCTCGCTCATGTGCCAGACAGCCACATAGCCGTTCGACCAGGTGGCGCCATTGGTTGTGTAGGCTGGAACCGCCTGTCCGCTCTTGCCCCAGAACGCGCAAATCTGCGTATTTGAATCGGTGAGGCGCGGCACCTGGACCCACACGTACGAATTGCCGGTGGTATCCCATTTCTCGACCTGATAATTCAGCTCATTGGTTGTTGTCGCATCCGTGAATCGAAGGTCTGTGTTGGCGCCATTGAAGTCTGTATAGCGGAATCCGGAGAGATTGGTGCTGAGTATTACCAGCGCAGGAAAGTTCGTCAGCGTGGTGGCGCCGCCCGGCGGGGTGTAGCCTGTGAAGCGGAATGACATGGCGTTGGTCCAACTGCTGAAATCTGCCGGAGCGGCGGGGGCCACGAAACTCAAAGTCGGGCCCGCCCAGGAGACGCCGTTGGCGTTCGTCGCGCAGTACCGGTAGTAGTAGGTGATGTTGGAGACGCTCCACGAAATATTAGTGCTGAGTGCGCCAATCTGCGCCGGCCAGAGTGCCGTGAACTGGTTCGTCCTGGCCCAGGAAGCGGCATTGGTACCCCCATCCGACGGCCCCCAGTAGAGGAAGACTGTTGTGTCCGCCGTTCCCGTGGAATTGAGATAGCCGGAGATCGTCGCCGACCCGGGTGTGAGACTGGAGACCCCCACATTCTGGATGACGGGTTGGGTCGATAGCAGGATCGGCCCATTGGTGGCAAAGAGGTTGTTCGAGGTCATGTTCATCCACTCGGCCCAGGTCCAATCGGTCGAACGCGCCACGGTGGAAACACGAACTTCGTCCTGCAGACACTTGGTCGTATTACATGGCGAACGCGCTGAGTACTGGCGAGCGATATCGAGTTCCTGCTGGGTGACGTCGTAGTTTTGCGTGCAGGCGAGCCCCACCCCGCCGTTCTGTAGAGTGCCGTCTACCGAAATGTATTCGGTCGTGCCGTCAAAGATCATGGCCACATAGTACCAGCGGCCCGTCGAGTACAGGTTGTCGGCATAGATAAGACTGTCCCCCGGGTAGTAAGAGTCAACACAGAACTTTCCCGTGGCGTTGTCCCGGATCAAGACTTGGGCTCTGGTGGTGGCATTCGTCTCGTTCACACACAGGATGCCCCGCCAACCGCTGTTGGACACCGTCATATTGACCCACGTTGACAACGTGAACGGCTGATTCGTGGCCGGGAAGCCCACATACTTGGATACGGTCAGGTAATGGCCGTCATTGGTGCCTCCATCGAACTTGACTCCATTCCCGATGAAGCCGCTGGGTGTGTTGCTTGCGGCGCCACCATTGGTCAGGTTGTTGGTCGCGGCTGCGGAGTTCCTCAGGCCCACTGTCGAGCCGCTACCATTGAGGTGATACACGGACAGGTAGCCGTTTGACCAGGCCGCGCCATTGGTCGTATATGCCGGAAGACTCTGTCCGGTTTTTCCCCAAAACGCCCAGATCGCCTTGTTAGTTGCCAGTCGCGGCACTTGGACCCAGACATAGGAGTTGCCGTTGGTGTTCCACTCGTCGACTTCATAATTCAATTCGTTGGTCAGGGTTGAATCCGTGAAGCGCAGGTCGACATTGGTTCCCGCCGGGAAGTCAACGTAACTGAATCCGGCCAAGTTTGTGCTGAGTACAACCAACGCCGGGAAGTTTGTCAACGTTGCCGTGCGGGAATAGCCGGAGAAAGTGAATGACATACGCTTATTCCAACTGCTGAAATCCGCTGCCGACGCGGACATCGTAACGAGTGCAAGCGTCATAATAACCAGTTTTGTCAACATTTTCATAATTCTCCCCCCGCCCTATTAGGTCCTATTCCGTGTTCATTCTACTGAATAATTAACAAGGTGCTGGTCGATTCGTAATTCAGGAGCGCATTGATTTCCCCCAGTCGTGGGCCATACGCATTTCCATCAGAGTTGGTGCTGCCGGTCAATTCGAGTTTGAACGAGGAACCTCTGACCGGGTGGGCGAAAAGAAGATTGGTTGAAGCGGAGTTGATCCCGCCGACGTTACAGACATCGGCGCCCGAGTTCTTGAAAACCTGGGGCATGCCATCGACAGAAAATCGGATGAGTCTGACGGGACGGTCGGGGTAGGTAATGCCGATATTGATGCCGGCGAGGATCAGGGTTTGCGTCGTGTTCCATGAGATCCAGTGGATCGTCTCGCCCCCATTGCCAAAGATGAGGTCGCCGTTGTCGGGCACGTTACCTGTGTCATTGAAGAGGAGATTATTGGCCTCCGGCGCACCGGCGGCGCCCAGCGCATATTTTCCATCCGTGTTCACGGTGTAGGATGCATTCAGGGGACTGGTTTGAATGTTTGTCGCGTAGCCGGGATCCTCATCCAAATACGTATTAGTCGAGGCGGCATTCAGGGTGGAGTTGAAGACGATGGGATCAAGGACGATGCCCGAGAAAGACGCCGGCGGGCCGAAACCGTCGAGTTCCACCACGCGCGGGCCGTCGGTGAACCCGTGGTTGACCTCAAGTCGGAAGAATTGATACGCAGGTGTGCGCACGATCCCGGAAATCATAATGCCGGCACTGGTCACACCGGGAATCGTATCATAGGGAACCCCGATAGAATTGGCACCGATGAGGGTGTAGGTCATGTTGTCGGCGGAACCGTATAGCCGGAAACTATTGATGGTCCGGTTACTGCTGGAGGGACCGTCTGAGGTGACTCGGAGTTGGTAATTGGTGAGGTTGATATGCGAAGCGGTACGAAAACTGATGGAGCGGGTTGTCCCCACGCTACCGTCAAGGAAGAGGGTGTGGCCGGTTTCGATCGCACTCCTTGTCAATCCAAGACTGTCGCGTGGATCGCATATGAGAGGCAGATAGTTGGTAAGGGTCGTCGAAAAGGAGAACACCTTCGCGCCCTGTGAGACATCGAACTGATCGTTGGTTACGCCTTCGCCGGGGTATGTAACGTTCACCGGCCTGGGCGCCTTCATGAGGGCGCTGTTGGCAACAAAGGCGCTGTTTGACGCCATATTCAACCATGAGGCCCATAACCAGTTCGACGACCGCGCCACCGAGGAGAGGCGCACCTCGTCCAGCAGTCCGTCCATGGGTTCCGCACTGTTTAATGAGAGTTGGCCATTGTTAAACGAGCGCATGGTTCCGGTGGGCGTTGCGCTGGTCAGGTTGCTGCCGTTCTTGTACAACCGCTGTGTCGCACCATCCCAAGTCCCCGCTACATGATACCAGACCCCGGTTACGAGGGCATTGTCGGCCGTGAGATGACAATAATTCGTGGCCGGATCGGTAACCATGTAGAAGTGCAGTTGCCCATTTCCGGCATGCCGGATAACGGCCGCTTCGGCGCCAAGGCTCACGTAGCGCTGAATGGCGCCCGGCAGGGTTGTGTGTTTCACCCAAGCTTCGATGGTGACGGCGTTGGCGGCGGAGACTGGCGTCATGGTCAGATACGTGTTGGTGCTGTTGAACCCTTGCGCCCCATCCGCCAATCCCGGCGCATTCGTGTTGCCGTGTGAGATACAGTTGTATCGGTGGCTGGTGGAGTCGAGGGCGTTGGTCTCACTCATGTGCCAGACGGCCACATAGCCGTTCGCCCAGGTGGCGCCATTGGTTGTGTAGGCTGGCGTGGACTGCCCGCTCCTGCCCCAGAAAGCGAAAATCTGTGTATTTGAATCCGTAAGCTGTGGCACTTGTACCCACACATAGGAGCTGCCGTTGGTGTCCCATTTTTCGACCTGATAGTTCAGTTCATTGACCATCGTTGAGTCCGTGAACCGGAGATCCGCATTGGCGCCATAAAAGTCCGTGTAGCGGAAACCGGGGAGATTGGTGCTGAGTATCACCAGCGCGGGAAAGTTCGTCAGCGTCGTGACGCCGCCCGGCGGAGTGTAGCCTGTGAAGCGGAATGCCATGGCATTGGTCCATGTGCTGAAATCCGCCGCTAGTACCGGAATGCCGGTCAACGCGAGAAACATTACGAATGAAATTAATCGCCCGCTCATGGTGGCTCTCCATTTGATCACCGATATTCAGTGTATCAAGGCGCTAAGTTTACACCTTAACTATCCGCTCAAATTCAAGCACTTTTGTGCCGTGTTTACGCCTGCATTCGTGAACTGCAATATCATTCTTGCGCGGTGACACGTTCAGCGCGCCACATTCCATTGCGTGGCCGCAGCCGCCAGGACGCAATCTGAAAGGGCCCCACCGTATCCAGAACCAATTTCCCGCCCAGCCAGTTGAACAGGGGACGCCGCGCTTTTCCGGCCGTTTCCTGCAAACGCAATATCCAGCCCCTGCCGTCCGCCGCAGGTTTGAGGGCAAGTAACGTGAAGCCTTCCGAGTCAAGCGCCGCGAGCGAACCTGTTCGGGGTAATTTGCCCGGATGTGCAGAGGCGGTCACGATGGTGGGCGGCATCTCCAACTCCGTTGCGAGACGTGGCAGTTCCGCGCCCCCCGGCGTGAAAACAAAACGGAAGCGATGTTCGCCCATATCCGTGGCCGGACGCCACAATTCCGCGTCAGCCCCGGTTTTGACGTCGTTTGCATAACGTGTGGCACGCACCAGGGTGGCGCGGAGCGCCCCACGGGTCAGGTCGAAGCAATAGAGGGCGTCGCTGGCAAATCCAAAGGCGGCGCCGTTGGCGCAAACCCAGCGGCCGCCCGGGACCTCGCCCCATTCGCCGCGTTGGGCGGTACCGCCCGGCACCTCGAACTCGGCGCCCGTGGCCTTTACCGGCATTACCATTTTGAGTCGCGCGGAGCGCTCGTTCCAGAACAACCGTGCGGACACGTCCACAGCCTCACGTTGCCGATATAGCGCGAACGAAAGATCCAGCCGTGATGCGCCGCCCTCCAGGCGTACCCAGAGCATCGCGCGCTCGGGTCCCTGTTCGGGGGCTTCCACTTGTGTGACTTTCCAGGGATGGCGCACTTCGGACAGGTTCATGGCGCCGGCATCCTCCTGCATATTACCCCATGAGCCCCAGGGATCTTCCACCGTCACACAATGCAGGCCTGCCGTTCCGAAAACAGATTTGCCGCGATGCATGAGCCTCACGCCTGTGCCGCCTTTGCGTGCTGTGATCTGGTATATCCCGTTATCGATCACATTTCCGCGGGAGCGTACTGGTGCGGATGACTTGGGACGTTGGGGCTTTTCCTGATACTGCATTTCGAAAATACTCCAGCCGAGAGGCGGTAACTTTACGGGTAAAACCACCCGCTTTCGCCAGGCATGTTCCGGCATGCTCGAATGTTCAGTGGCAATCAATTGGTGTGCCAACGGTTGCCGGTTGGGGCCACGTACTTCGACCGGGAGTTCGGTCGCACGATTGTGGTAAGCCCAAATGGGGCGGTAATCCAGGGCGGCTTCCAGTTCAATGGGTCCGCAGTACTCGTGCGGATGCGGATTGAAGACGGCCAGCACGGCGGCTCCTGGCTGGTCTGCCGCCGGAGTCGGCACACAGGTGTCGATCCGGGCGGTCAGCGCATTGAGCGCCGTCAGTTCGGCGCGACGGCTTTCATGCAAGGCGGCACCCAGCCATTCGCGTTGATCGTCATAGGCCCGCTCGATACTGCTGCCGGGAAGGATGTCGTGAAAAGAGTTAAATAAAACGGCTTCCCAGGCTTGAGCGAGGTTGGCAGGTTTACGTGCAAGGGATGCTGAGATTACTGTATCGATACGTTCCGCGCGGTTTACGAGTGCCTCGGACTTGCGATAAAGTGACTTGAAGCCAGCCATGGAGGCATAACAGCCGCGCAGGCAGAAGTTCAACTCCCCCCGATGCACAGGCAGGAAGCCCTCGTCCTGGTTTTTGGCCTCCGCCCGCAGGGCATCCAAAAGACGGTGTAGTGTGGAGAACTGAACCTTGATTTCCGGATGCGCCTTGGCCCAGGCGAAGGTGTCAAGGATCTGCCGACGTGTGGGGCCGCCCCCGTGGTTGCCTAATCCCATGTAGACCCCGACGTTGTGAAGACCGGTCTGCCGGGCATGCGTCAGGGTGGAGTCCAGTTTTCGTGTAATCTCGTCGCGCTCGCTGCCATACCAGCCATTGGGAACGCGGTATCCCAGAATTCGCGCGCCTCCCGCCGTTTCCCACCAGAACGCCGGTTTGGAGAGCGGGACTTGATCATTGAAGGGTCGGCTAAAGGAAAAACTCTCCATGCCGGCGGCGCGCAGGATTTCCGGCAGGCCGGCGCTGTGTCCGAACGAATCGGCGGCCCAGGCCACGCGGGGCGTCTTGTGGAAGCGATCTGCAAAATAGGCCTGCCCCATGGCGAAATGCCTCAGCATGGTCTCGGTGGCGGTCAAATTGGTGTCGGCTTGAACAAGAGTGCCTCCGACCACATCCCAACGGCCGCCTGCAATCATTGCCTTTACACGGGCGAAAGTGTCCGGATCATGCTCCTCGATATGGCGGTAAAGCAGCGCTTCGCCCCGCATGAAGGTCAGGGTTGGAAACTCGTCCATCAGATCCAGTACCGCCCGGGTGGTGATGATGCCCTCGTTGAGGCCTTCACGCCAATCCCAGAGCCAGACGGGGTCAAGATGCGCATTGGGCAACAGGTGAAATGTAAATTCATTTTTTTTCATGTAACTACTTAATACCTTTTACTGGATTATCAAAATTGAACCGGTTAATTCGTAATTCAGAAGCGCATCGATCTCGAGCAGGCGCGGACCATAGGCATTTCCATCCGAGTTGGTGCCGCCGGTCAATTCAAGTTTGAATGAGGACCCTCGGACTGGGTTAACGAAAAGAAGATTGGTCGATCCAGAGATTCCGGCGACATTACAGACATTGGCGCCCGAGTTTTTGAAAACCCGGGGCACGTTATCGACGAAAAAGCGGATCAGTCTGGCGGGACGATCAACGGCGTTGAGGTTGGGGCAGATTCCCGCGAGGATCAGGGGTTGCGTCGAGTTCCATGAGATCCAGTGGACTGTTTCGCCGCCATTGCCCAAGATGAGATCGCCGTTGTCGGGAACGTTACCTGTGTCGGTAAAGAGCAGATTGCCGTCTTCCGGCCCGCCGGCAGCGCCCAGGGCCTGCCTTGCATCCACGTAGCCACCAAGCAGGGCGCTGTTCGTAATATTGGTCGCGTAACCCGGATCCTGATCAAGGTAGGTGTTGGTCGAGGCGGCGTTTCTGCAGTCATTGAAAACAGTAGGATCACGGGTGACGCCCTTGAACGAGGCGGCTCTGCCGAAGCCGTCGAGTTCGAGCACACGCGGGCCGTCGGTATGGCCGTGCTTGATATCAAGCCTGAAGAACTGGTACGCGGGGGTATTCACCGTGCTGGAGAGCAGGAGGGATGAACTGGTCACACCGGGATTGTTGCCGAAGGGAACCGCGACAGAGGTCGAGTCGATGAGGGCATAGGTCATGTTGTCGGCGGAGCCGTAAAGGGCAAACCCATTGATGGTCCGGTTACTGATGGTGAGGCCATCGCTGGTAACCCGAAGCTGGTAGTTGGTGAGATTGAGATGCGCGGCGGTTCGGAAGTAGAGTGAACGGGTTTGGCCTGCGGTTCCATCGGCGAAGAGGGTTCGCCCTGCGGCTTCCAATGTGCTCCTCGATGCGCCCAGGATGTCCCGTGGGTCGCTGACGAGAGGGGCGCCATTGGTCAGGGTGGTGGAAAAACCGAACACCTTGGCGCCCCGCGAGACATCGAACAGATCGCTGGTGACGCCCTCGGTGGGGGCGGGGTTATTCACCGCCCGCGGGGTCTTCAAAAGGGGGCCATTGGTGACCAAGACGTTGTTCGATGACATGTTCATCCAACAGGCCCACACCCAATTGGAAGAGCGCGTCACGGAGGAGAGGCGCATTTCATCCATTACGCCGTCCATGCATTCGGTCCCATTGGCGGAAAATATCGCGAAAGCGCGGGGTTTGACAATGGCAGTTACAGCGGCGCTGGCGATGGGGCTCCCATTCAAGAACAATTGCATGGTGGCGCCATCGTAGGTGCCGGCAACATAATACCAGGCGCCGACAGTGGTGAGTACGCCGCTGGCGGGCAGGCTGTGAATGGCGCTGTTGGTGTCAAAAATGTAGAAGTTCAGCATGCCGTTGCCTTCGTGGCGGATGACCAGCGCGTCCCCGGGACTCAGGCTCAGATAGCGCTGCACAGAAGCGGGAAGCGTGTTGTGTTTGACCCAGCCTTCGATGGTCAGCGTATTGTTCGAGAAGGAGGGGGCTGCCGTCATATAGGTGTTGCTGCCGGTGAAACTCTGCGCCCCAGCCGCCAGTCCCTGGGCGTTTTGATTTGAGACCGAGGCGCAGTGATACCGGTTGCTGGTCGAGTCCTGGGCATTGGTCTCGCTCATGTGCCAGACGGCCACATAACCGTTCGACCAGGTGGCGCCATTGGTTGTGTAGCTTGGAATGGACTGTCCACTCCTGCCCCAGAAAGCACAAATCTGCGTATTGGTGTCCACCAGTTTCGGTATTTGGACCCACACGTATGAACTGCCGTTGGTATCCCATTTCTCGACCTGATAGTTCAATTCATTGGTCATGGTCGAGTCGGTGAATCGAAGGTCTGCGTTGGTGCCATTGAAGTCCGTGTAACGGAAGCCGGTGAGGTTGGTGCTTAACACCATCAGTGCGGGGAAGTTTGTCAGGGTGGTGGCCCCCCCGGGCGGATTGTAACCCGCAAAGCGGAACGGGATCATGTAAGTCCAACTGCTGAAATCTGCCGCTGGCACGGAACTGCCGGACAATAGGAAGCACATTACAAGTATGGTGGATCGTCTGTTCATGGCCGCTCTCCAAAATGTCATTCTCACTTTATAACATTTCGATATTAATATACAATTGAACGATTAAAATATTATGTTTTTTTAATTATAACTTGTAAATTGGCGTGCCAATTTGATAATTGAGTCAGCTGTTAGGAGTTTTTGAATGCCTGCAAAATATCAACATGCCATTAATCGTATTCTTGCTTATGTGCGGGAACAGCAGTTGGAGCGGGATGACCGGCTGCCTTCGGAGCGGGAATTTGAGCGGTTGCTGGATATTGGGCGGCCCGCTTTAAACAAGGCGGTTGCCTGCCTGATCGATCAGGGTGCGTTGCGTCGTGAGGGCTACAAGTTATACTACATGGGGGAGGCTGAGGTTAAGTCCGGGCCTCCGCCCATTCATGTGATCAATCCGTCAGGTGTGTTGAAAGCGCCTTACGATGTTGCCGAAGAATTAGGCAGTCATACGATTCCGGTGTTAGTCGGGAATGCCGACGATGAACACAAGGTGCTGACACGGCTTTTGCAGACGGGAACCAACGGATTCGTCATTTGGCCTCAGTTTCAGAGCAGAGCCCGCGATTTACTTGAGCAGTTCCAGCATGTGGGCATTCCCTTTGTGGTATGCGATCAGGACCTCGGCGCCTTTGATTTCGTGGGTGTGGATAACGAGGAAGGCTCACGGTTGGCTGTTGAGCATTTGAAAAAACGGGGGCACCGGAACATCGTCTACATTACCCAGTCGCTGGCGGTTCCCAGTTTGGCGCGCCGTTGTGAAGGTTACCGCCAAGCCTGTTTGGCGGGTCGGATGCGGCGGTCCGCCAGTCAGATCATCGAAATCCCTGATCAATCCGTGGAGCATTGCGCTTTTGCGTTTGCCGAGTTGCGGCAGAAATACCCGGCGGCGACGGCCATCATAAGCAGCAACGATTTGGTGGTGCTCCGGGTTCTGGAGGCCGTCAAGGCGGCGGGTTTGCGCATACCTGAAGATCTTTCAGCGGTGGGATTCGACGATATTGAAGCCGCCGCGTTAGCCTCGCCAGCCCTCACCACGGTCAAACAGGATTTCTACGAGATTGGTATTCTCGCCACGCAATTGCTCTTTCGCAGAATGGCGAAAAAAAGACCTCCGATGTCATCCGACCCCATCCGCATTAAAGTGGCCCCCAGCCTGATCCAACGCGCCTCCACCGCGAGGGTACAAACAAGAAGGAGCGGAGTTTGACAGAATGAACAGAATGTACAAAATATTATGGGGTGTCGTTGCGATTGGTGCAGGTTTGTCGTTAACCGTGGCCGCCCAGCCAATGGATGGGCTTGTGATTTATCCTGCCCCGACGGGTGCGATCTTGTCAACGCAGTATGTCGTCAAAGTGAACGGTAAACCGGTGGATGTCTATATCGCGCCGGTCTGGGATCCGCCCGGCCAGAGCAATTCTTTCGGGGGGCCGTACTCGTTTGCCTATTTCGATTTCGCCGGAAGCGTCAATGTGGAAATAACGACCGTCAAGCCGCTGGATCGGGTCCGTATCCTGCCGGAGTCGCGCGGCATCAAACCGATCCTGAAGGGCGGTACGCTCTCGTTTGCCATCAATAAACCCGGCCAGTTTTCCATCGAACCGGACGCCAAGAACGGGCCTTTACTGCTATTTGCCAACCCGCTGGAAAAGAATCCGCCGAAGCAGGGTGGCCCCGGGGTCATCTATTTCGGCCCCGGCCTGCATAACCCCGGCGAGATTAAGCTGCAGGATAATCAGACCCTTTACATCGCCGGTGGGGCCGTCGTTCAGGGTGGGGTCAAGGCGCAGGGAACGAACATCCGGATTGCTGGTCGTGGCATTCTTGACGGACTGGCCTGGGCGCCTAAAAAAGGTCCAACCAATGGTATTTTGAATATGCCCCTTTGCACCAATGCCATCGTGGAGGGGATCATCGTGAAGGATGCATGGGATTGGACCCTCGTGCTACGCGGCTGTCGCAACGTCCAGATCGACAACATCAAGATCTGTAGTGCACGTTGCGGAAACAATGACGGGATCGACGTGGTGAACTCGCAACAGGTGAAAATAGAGAACTGTTTTATCCGGAGTGATGACGATTGCATCACCACCAAGGGCTACGGTTGGCCGGCCTGCAAGCCCGATCAGAATGGCGTTGCGGTGGAGGATGTCACGGCTTCACATTGCATTTTCTGGACGGATCGGGCGCATATCTGGCGGCTGGGCAGTGAGTGCTGGGCGGAAGCGATGCGCCGGTTGAGTTTCCGGGATATTGACGTCCTGCATTGGGATGGGCCGCGCCTGCTCACGCTTGAAGCCGCCGAGGGGATGCCGATGGAGGATATTCTTTTCGAGGATATCCGCGTGAATGGGGCAGGGCAGAGTGAATTCATCGAGGTGAACGCCTTGCCGACGATGTGGATACGGCGGTTTCAGACTCCTGGATCCGTGCTCAATCTCACGTTCAAAAATATCGCGGTCACCGGTCCGGCACCCGGCGACACCGGGATGATCCGGATTACCGGCGGGGATATAACCAACATTGTTGAGGGGGTCACTTTCGACAGCGTCTTGCGCTATGGCGCGCGTGTCACCAGAGACTCACCAGGCATCCAGATTCAATCGTACACAACAAACATCGTTTTCAAGTAACAACCAAAGAAAGACAACAATTCTATGCGCATGGATGTCATTGTCGTAGTCATTATAGCGGTGGGACTCTCTGCAGCCATGTGGCATTACGGCAGGGGTGTCATGAATGATGCCAATGGCCCTGCTGGTAATAGGTCGATCCGGGCATTCGGCGTTTTGCCGACCAACGATCCTGCGGAAAACGCCAGGAATCTTCAAAAGGCGATTGACTGGGCCGCGTCACGCGGGGCCGCGCTTTTCGTGGAGCCATCGGATGAACCTTATCGGGTGGCGGGCGGTGTTATCCTTAAACAGAACGTTTCGCTTGTGGGGGTACATGGTCCGGTTGGCCGCGGTACGCGCCATCCCGGCAAAGCACAACCTGTGGGCAGTGTTTTTTCAATCGAAGACGAGACACGCCCTTTTCTGACTGTGGAAAATGCCACTCAGGTTCGCGGCATTCAATTCTGGTACCCGCGGCAAACCATCACGGACCCCGGTAAGATCATTGCCTATCCGCCCACCATCCAGGTCTCTCGGGAAAAAAGCGTGCAGGGCGTAACCTTGTCATGCCTCACCTTTTTTGGTGAGTATCTGGCGATGGACTTTGCGGCCCAGCCGGATAGGGTCTGTGAGCAGATTTTGATGGAGCATTGTTACGGATACCCGCTCAGTGGCACCTTTATCCGCATCGATTACTGCTACGATATTCCGCGGATCCTTCACTGCCATGTGAATCCCTCCAATCGTCGCTTAATTGAGGGCGCCTACTCCAGGCAGGTGATCGACGCGGTGATGGCGCGTCGGACATTCTGCTATGTGATCGACCATACCGATAATGCGCAATTAATGGATGTTTTCACCTTTGGCACGTGGGGTGGTGTATATTTGGGGCCTGCTACCTATGGTCAACTGACCAGTTTCAATCTGGATTGTGTCAGTGTGGGGATCCATAAACTGGGGGATAACGATTTCAATCGCAACTGGCAGATCGCCCAGGGATCGATCATCGCGAATGCCGGGGCGCCGCGGGAAGATATCCATCCCGTGATTGTCGAAGGCAAGGGGCACACTTCGCTCAGTAACGTCGAGTGTTTCTCAGGGCTTAACGAGGCCCTGACGACTGTTGGGCAGTCGCAGGATTTCCTGCTTGTCCGGGGGGCTGAACTTCTGACGGTGACCCTGACGGGCTGCCGGATGCGCAACTATGCTGCAGACGAGCCCATCACCGTTCAAAATCCCAAGGCCTTGATCCAGGTTTTGGCTTGTGTGGATAAATATCAGCAGCCCTACAATGTCACCATCCGGCCCGAGACAAAATAGCCTCATGGTTTCCGTTGTTTAAAGAGGATGTGCCAAATGAAGATAATGAGAACAAAATGAAAGGTGGCAGATGATCAAGAAAATCATGGTAGGGACTTTGGTCGGGTTGGCGTTGAGTACAGGCCTGAGTGCCGCAGGCAATAGTGGATTTTTCCTGCGCGACGGGGACCGGGTGGTGTTTCTTGGCGACAGTATCACCGAGCAGCAACTCTATACCTCGTATATTGAGGCGTATACGCTGACGCGTTTCCCGCAACAGTCTTTTGTATTCCGAAATGCGGGTTGGAGCGGCGACACGTCCTGGTTGCGGAAGCGCTTTAAGACCGATGAGAATGCGCTTTTCGCCTCACAAGGCGAAGCGCAGCAGAAAATGGTTTCGACGGCGGTTGGCTTCGGACTGGCCCGGGACGTGCTTCCGCTCAAACCCACCGTGGTGACGGTGGATTTCGGCATGAATGACGGCGCCCAGCCGTTTCGTCCGGATGTATTCAAGGCGTATGTGGCCTGCCAGAACGAGATCGTCAGGGTGCTCCGGCAAAATGGGGCGCGCGTGGCGTTGCTGACGCCGCAACCTATTGAAGAAAAACGGCCTGATCCCGGTCAGGATGTGCGCAACCTGGCGCTCCGCCGGTTTTCGGACGGGCTGAAAGACGTGGCTACCAACGGCGCGGCACTGTATGTGGATCAGTTCGATCCCTATCTGGCGCTCATGATGAAAGCGCGTGTCGGCCAGCCCAATGCCTTGATCGGTGGGGGGCATGATTCGGTCCATCCCGGGCCGCCCGGCCATACCCTTATGGCGTGGGCCATTTTGAAGGGGCTGGGCGCGCCCGCCTTGGTGTCCAGCGCCGGGTTGGATGTCAGGCGCTTTGGGTGGGAGCGCAAGGTCGTGCAGGCTGACCAATGCCGGATTTCCAAGGTCAGGTACAGTCATGGTGTCTTGAGTTTCCAGCGGCTGGATGCTGCGTTACCCATGCCCATAGATTCACGTGCGGTGGAGGCACTGAAACTGGCGCCCATTCTTGATGAGCTGAGCCGTTATGAGTTGAAAGTCTTGGGACTGAATGCGGACCGTTATGATGTCAAAGTCGATGGGGAGAAGGTGGCGACGGTGACCCGTGACGAACTGGAAAAGGGCTGGAATATGGCCGGTCTGCCGGGCCCTGTCGCCCGACAAACCCGGGAGGTGTTGGCGTTGGTGTTTGTAAAGAACAGCCTGTTCTATCAGCGCTGGCGGCAATGTCAATTGAGCCCTGATCCGGCTGTGCAACAGAAAGCCTCCGGGTTTGATGCGCAAATTGCCGCGAAAGAAGCCGCCATCAATGCTGCGTGTCAGCCGAAACTTCACCGGTTCGAACTGGCGCCTCTTTCCATGTGAACAGCGGGTCCCGCCTTCGCGCGGGCGCTGCGGACGGGCAAGCCGCAACACGACAGGTAGGGAGGGGCCGCCAGACCCGCCGCATTGACCGCTAAGATTGCCGGATTTGGCGAATTGTTTCCTGGTAAAGATCCACGGATATACGCAATTGATGTTCTGAGATCAGTTCATTAATGGCTTTGACCGCTTTCTCCGGGGAAATGATTTTGGCTCTTGCAGCCCTAATCATGATGCCCAGTGTGCCGGCAACGGGAATTCCTTCGGCTGAGGCAATGCGCCGTACCAGGCTGTCGTCGGTTAGGATGAGCGATTGGTGGTGTTTTTTCGCCAGCGTCAGGACGTGGCGGTCAGCTAAACTCAATGCCGAGGCCGGGAAGCGGGGACTCTGCACGGTCTCGATACGACAATGTTTGAGGAATTCCCGGATGCGCTGTTGTTCATTAAGCGGGATCGTATCCTGGGTGAGTTCGTACCCAACACTTTTCGGCAACAATACCATTCCCGGTAATACATTCCGGATGAGCGCCAACTGATCCAATTTGGCCAGAAATATCACCGGGCAGGCGTCCGCCACAACAACCTTCATGAGGCCAATTCCCTGCGCAGATCGTCGGCCGTAAGATTCAGTTGCAGGCCATTCGCCGGGAAACGGGTTAACAGGTCATACAGACTCATGCCGGCCATTTCCGCTGCGCGGGATAGTGTGACTTCGCCGTGGCGGTACGCGGTACATGCGGCTTCATAGCGATAGTCGGCATACCCCCGGCGCAGAAGCCGTTTAAGCAATGAGGATCGATCCAATCCATCTTGGTCGGCCGCCTGGTCCAGTAATTTGACTTCATCGGCACTCAGGCGAAGGGATAATGTCATGGTTTTCATGGTGTATACGATTTCCTTATCTGTATACAGTTAAGCAAAAGGGGCTCCTTGTGACAAGGGTATTCTCGCTTAATGTGAAATAGTTTGAATGCCGCAACATAATAGGAGTAAATTCGAAAACTGTGATTGATAATCACTATTTGAGTGTTTCATTGATAAGCCATTATCCCGAATTACAAGGATCAGGAAATGAATACCATGCAGTGGAAAAGAATGATCGTGGCGACTGGTGTGATGATGTCACTGGTTGTTTGTATCTATGCCCTGACCCCTGATGCGGAACTTGCGACCTCGCTCTCCTATACGTTGGGAGATCGGGGGGTCAGCTCGTTGAGTTATAATGGCCAGGTGTTAGCCAAGGATGACGCCATGACCATAGAGTATGCGGCCTTTCAGCGGCCGGACGGGACGGTCACAAATTTCAACGGGTGGGAGGCTGTTAAATGGTTGCCACGCGTGGGAAACACCGTCATCGCCGTGGAGCCCTGGGGGCAAGTCTCCTGCACCTATACGCAAGTTGGGGATACGTTGAGGATGGCTCTCTCGATCCTGAATTCAACAACGAACACGCTCGTCGGGTCCGAGTTGCGAATTCAGAATTTTACCATTCCCAACCTGGGCCAGGCTAAATTCTGGACGTTTGGCGTCGACATGTGTTGGGCAAGTGACAGTCCCAACAAGGGGTTTGGCGCCTGGGCTTCCGGCCTCGGCGTGATTCCCTTGATCCAATGCGATTATGCGACGGGTTGTGTCGCCTTTGGGCAAGCTGAGTTCCCGGGAGGTGCGGGCGAGTTGGGCGTAACTGATACCGATGTGATGTTTCAGAATCCTGCCGAAGGATATCCTCTATTCAGCAAGATCCATATGGGCGGGATTGAGCCCGGGAAGACAAAGATCCGGCAGTTCTTCTGGCGTTTCGCTCCCGCCGGAACTGATCCCTACGTACCCACAAACTACCTCTGTGATGTCTTTGAGAAATACAGCGCCTCCAAGCCCATGCTAGTGGAGTGGACGGATCGCCGTCCCATCATTCAGGAGCCGGTATTGGCCAACGGCATTACCGCCACGCCGCAGAATCCCCATTGCTATCACACAGGGCAGGACCTGCGCACCGACGCCGGCAAGGCTGGCTTCCGTGCCGAACTGATGGCGCGGGCTGATGATTATATCGCCAAGATGAAGCGGGCGAACGCCCAAGGGATTGTTTTCTGGAGCATTGAGGGGATCGAGAATGTCGGCGTGATGTATGAAGGGGATCCCACGCGGGTGGCCTTTGCCCCGGAGATGGAATACAAGGATGCCTCCGGTGTGGCCACGGTCGATGCGTTTCTGAAGCGATTCACTGATGCCGGTTTCCGGGTAGGCCACTGCCTTCGCCCTCAGGAACTCAGTGGCGTGCCGCTGGGGCACCACGATACGCCTGATCCGGCCAGAATCCTGATCGACAAGATTAACTACTGTAAGAAACGGTGGGGGAGCACGTTGTATTATGTGGATTCCACCGTGAGGTCAAATGGGCAGGGCGGATGGGATGTGCTCGATGGGAGCGTTTTCAGGAGGGTACAGGAAGCCTGTCCAGACGTTTTGGTAATGCCGGAAAACCAGTGCTCTGACGATTATGCCTCTGCAGCCCCGTGGGATGAGGGGGGCCATCATTTGGTGTACCACACTCCCCGCAAAGTGCTCGCTATCTGGCCGGGCGCGTTTAGCGCCATTAATTGTGATCCGTCCCGCAATTTTTCTTCGAACGTGATCCCCCTCTACGTGGAAGGGGTGAAACAGGGGAACATCCTCTTCTTTCAGCCTTGGGAAAAGGATGAGGCGCTCGTCACATCGGTCTACAAGCTGGCCGGTTCACCGCCCGTTGCTCGCATTGTTGCTCCGGCCAATGGCTCGACTTTCAAGCCAGGTTCACTCCTTACGATCACGGTTGACGCAACGGATTCGGATGGCACAATTGCCAAGGTGGAATTTTATGCCAGTACTCTTGCGGCCGGGCGGGCGAAACTCGGGGAGGTGACCCGGGCGCCCTACCAGTTCCAATGGAAGAACGCACCGGCCGGCAGGCAGGTGCTAAGTGTGCGCGCGGTGGACAATGCCGGCCTGGAGCGCTGGCCCGCCTCGGTGGTCATTACCGGAAGTGTAGGAAAATAGGCCACAGATTAATGTCAGCGTTTGGTATGGGCAACACTATGCAGAAGATGACTCTGAACGGAATATGGGCACTGACCTATGGTCCGCAATCCGCCTGCAAAGCGGAGACTCCTGATGATCTTGCAAGTTTGAATTGGCCGTCAATCGAGGCTCAGGTCCCCGGAAATGTGGAGCTTGATCTCATGAGGGCCGGGGTATTGCCGGACATTATGACCGGTAATCGGATCTATAATCTCCGCCCGTATGAGGCATACCAGTGGTGGTTTAGGCGCTCATTTCCTTCTCCAGGTCTCTGGCGCGGCGAGCGTGCGGAATTGGTCTTTGAGGGGCTTGACTGTCTGGCGGTAGTCTTTCTGAACGGTCAGCGGATCGGTGAACCTCGGAATATGCTGATCGCTCACCACTTCGATATCACTGGACTGTTACGATCAGATGGGCAGGAAAATGACCTGGTTGTGCGGATTGACTCAGCGGTTCTGGCGGGACGTCAGCGTCAGCCGGATGCATGTGAAGGGGCGTTCGTTCCGAACTGGGAATCGCTTGCAATACGGAAAGCCCCGCATATGTACGGGTGGGACATTCTGCCTCGAATCGTGTCGGCCGGTCTCTGGCGTGAAGTCCGGATAGACATTCTGCCTGCCACCCGGTTTGGGGATTGTGTGATCGTTACGCCCGCCATGAACTTTGCCGATCGCACCGCCCGGGTCATCGTTGATTACCATATCATCACCGATGTGTTCGATCTGGATGCCTGGCGATTGCAGATCAACATAAAGCGTCAGGGGGCTGTGTCTTATCACGCTGTAGTGCCTGTGATGGGGAATCATGGCAGGCTCTGGGCTGCGTTAACGAATGTTGATTTCTGGTGGCCGCGCGGTTACGGGGAGCCGGCGCTCTATGATCTTGAATTGACGTTGCGTGATGGCACGGGGCATGAGCTGGCAGCCTATTCCGAGCATTTCGGGATCCGGACGGTCCGGATGGAGAAGACGGACGTCACCACGGTCGAACAGCCGGGTGAGTTTGTATTTGTGGTCAACGGCGAAAAGATATTTATCAAAGGGACAAACTGGGTGCCGTTGGATGCCCTGCATAGCCGTGACAAGCAACACCTGGCGGGGGCGATCGATATGGTCGTCGACTTGAATTGTAATATGTTGCGTTGCTGGGGTGGGAATGTGTACGAGGATCATGATTTCTTCAACGCCTGTGATCGAAACGGCATTCTGGTGTGGCAGGATTTTGCCTTTGCTTGTGCGCTGTATCCTCAGGATGATGCGTTTGCCGCCGAGGTTGAGGTGGAGGCGAGTTCGATCATACGCAAATTGCGGAATCATCCGAGTCTGGCCTTATGGGCGGGGAACAATGAAGTCGACCTGGCCTATTCCGGTTGGCATGGCTGGGCTGCGGATCCGGGCGCCGATCGCATTAGTCGTCACATTTTACCGGAGGCTATCCGCCGGCATGACCCCGGTCGCGACTATCTGCCCAGTTCGCCGTACCATAGTCCTGAGTGGTTGCGGCAGGGGGCGGATGACCGGTTGTCGCCGGAGGAGCATTTATGGGGACCTCGCGATGATTATAAGGGCGCATACTACACGGATTCACCAGCCCACTTTGCCAGCGAGATCGGCTATCATGGCTGTCCCGATCGCCGTACCCTGGAAGCGATGCTGGATCCCGATCATTTCTGGCCGTGGCAGGAGAACGATCAATGGCTGACTTACGCGGTACGCCCGCTGCGGAACTTTGATGGGCAGAATTACCGGATCCCGTTGATGGCCAATCAGGTCGGCTTGCTGTTCGGCCAGGTGCCGGACTCCCTCGATGAGTTCATCCTGGCATCCCAGATCAGTCAGGCAGAAGCGTTAAAGTTTTTTGTCGAACGGTTCCGGTTGGGGAAGTGGCGGCGTACCGGGATTTTATGGTGGAACTTGCGGGATGGGTGGCCGGTGATTTCCGATGCGGTGGTGGATTATTACAACCGCCGGAAATTGGCATATGCGTATTTGAAGCGCGTGCAGACGGATGTGTGTGCGATGCTCGGGGAGGCGGAGGCGGGGTTCCACCCCTTGGTCGTGGTGAATGATACGCGGAGTGCGGTGCATGGTTCTGTCATGGTTCGGGATGTTGATAGCGAACGGATATTGTGGTCTGGAGAAATGGTGGTTGAAGCAAATGGAGTCGCCCGTATGGGAACGGTTGCGACTGCGCAATCGGCTGCCATGTGGAGGATTGAGTGGCGAGTGGGTACGGTTGCCGGTACAAATCATTATCTCGCTGGGCCCCGGCCATATTCGCTTGGTGCTTTCCGCGGGTGGTTAGGGAAAATAGGCTTATGAAGACAAAAGACATGATGCGATTGGCCATCTTGGTGCTGGTCCTGATGGGGGTGGTGACCGGGCAGGCGTCAACCCTGTTGGCACGGCTTCATGCGAGTCGCAGTAGTTATGAGCGATTCTGGGGTGACGACGGTTGGCGGCCTAAAGAACGTATCTGGGTTCCGATCAAGGCCGACGAGATGACTCAGGGTCTTTTCCTCATGAACCCCGTTGATGAAAAAAAAGAAATGGATAGCTTGCTGAAGTCCGCCTTCGATCAGACCGACAGTCGGGGTGATGATCTGATGGGCGAGTCCGTTTCCCAGTCAGAAAAAGAGACTGGATTGGAGCTTAAGGATGCTGGCTCCGCAGGTGTCAAGCGGTCTGCCTACGGTTTGGGGGACTGCGCATTGGTGACGAATGGGCTGTTTGGTGGTGCAATTCGTTTGGCGGGCGGAAAATCTGCGATCAAGCTTCCCAACTACTCGCTCCGGAACGAATTTGAGGTGGATGCCTGGTTTAAGCCTGAAAAGCTGGGTGGTACCCTGATGAATCTGCCTGTCGGGGGCGGCGGACCGTGTGTGTTGACCCTGACTCCTGAAGGAACTGTTGCAATGACATGGGGTGGCCAGTCACTTGGCGTGAGTGAACGGCGGATGACGCCGGGAACCTTCACGCATGTGTCATTTGTGTTCCGTAAAAGGCGGATCGGGAATGACCGGATGAACTGGTATCCGCATGACTGCCTGATGTCCATGGATGGGTTTCCTCAAATCTGGCTGGGCGGGGAGCAAGTGCAGAAGATATCGGGGTTAGGTCAACCGCTGATCGTCGGCAATAACCCGGCATTCAATGCCCCTTTTGTGGGGTTGGTAGATGAATTGCGAGTCTCCTCGATCAGTCGTGATTTCTGTCAGTATGATACGGCCGATTGCGATCCGCTGGCCCGGCGCGAAATCGTCAAGGATCTGCCCGTCATGCGCGGGCGTGACGAATTGATTCTGGATGCGGCGCTGGATGGGACAAACTGTGTTGATGGATTATTCAAAGCAGTGCCGTTGCCGTCAAAATCAAACGTAAAATACGTTGCGGCCCGACGCGGGGAGGGCGTTGTGGTCAGTCCGGAACAGGGGATCCGGTTCCGCGCGGATGAGCCGGTTTCTGCGCTGCAAGGGGCCTTGGAGTTCTGGTTTATGCCATGGGACTGGGATAATAATCGACCTCGCGGGTATGAGGGAGCGCAGGTGAATCTCAACTACCAGGCACCGGTGTTCCGGCTGGTGGTGAAACCAGTGGCTCAGTCCAATTCGCAGGAATTTGCGTCGTTAGTGATCGATCAGACCTCCGAGACCAAAGGGACGCTGATTCCGTATTTTCTGGATCCCCTGTTGCCTGGAGGATGGCATCATGTTGTGGTGACGTGGCAGGGTTCGAATCTAAAACTGTACGTTGATGGACAGGGCGATCAGTCGCATGAATCGTATATCCTTAAAGCTGCGCCCGGTTTGAATCTTGATAAGTGTCAGATAGTTGCTTTGGATTTTGGCGGTTTCGCCTGTTACAACGCCAAAGGTGAAACGGTCATTGATGAGGTCAAGCTCTATAAGCACAGGTTGACCGCATTAGAAGTGAGTAATGCCTATCAGCGGTTTTTGGCTAATGGCAAGATTCAACCGTTGCCTCCTGTTGATTTTAAAGTGGCCATGAATCATCCACTTAAAACAATGTCGGCTGCGATCAATTTGCTTATGCCAGAGCGGCATCAGGTCGTGTCGTATGATCTGGACATCATCAAGACGAGTGACTCGAATCGTGTGATTGCAACTCGAACTGATGTTAAGTTGGAGGATGGGAGCGGTGTGGTGGGCTTGACCCATCCAGGGGTCGGGTATGGCAGCTATCTGTTTAAATATGCCTTCAAGGATGCCGGTGGCAAAGTGGTTAAGACATTGGAGTTACCGCATGCTTATCCACAGCCGGCCTGGGTTGATAACACGCTCGGGGTGCATGATGGGGAAGTGATGCCGCCATGGACACCGATGGACTACAAAGACGGAGTGATGACCTGTTGGGGTCGTGAAATGACCATCGGGCCTGCCGGCTGGCCGGTCAAAATTGTGTCGCAGGGCAAGGTCATGATGCCGTCCGGTCCGGAGATCCGGCTGGTGACGGATCAGGGTGAAATCAAGTTGGAGCCACAGGGCGCTCAACCCAAACTCGTGAAACAACAACCGGGTGCCATTGAGACCGAAGGCGTTGCCAAGGGCGGCGGGTGGACGATGACCACGTCGATCCGCACGGAGTTTGATGGCTTTATGAAACTCCAGACCCGTTTTGAGGGTCCGGCGGACGCGGAAGTGAAGGAATTGAGGATCAGCTATCCATTGCAGTTTGCCGATGCGCAGATGTTTGGGTTTTATACCGGCGAAGCCTGGTTTCGCGCCTCACACGATTTCCGATTGTTGCCGAAGGGTGAAGGCGTTGTTTTCGCCAGCAACAAAACCGATCGGCAGCATCCCAAGGAATGGTATGGCAAGGTCAGTTTTCTGCCATACGTAACGATCGGGGATGACTGGCGCAGCTTCTGCTGGTTCAGCGAGAATGACCGCAATTGGACCCAGAGTTGGACCAACCCCGCCGTGACCATCAGCCGTGGTAACGGCCTGACCAAGCTTAATCTCAACATCATCAATTCTTCGAAACGCGTCAAGGCGCCGCTAACCTATACGTTTGGACTCCAGGCCACGCCGATTCGGCCACTCGCGCCGAATGTCCGTTCAGTCCAGAATGGCTTTGCCTTCAGTCGGGTTTGCGGGTTCAACGGCTGGTATTTGCAGGCCCCCTTTGAAGGCCTTTTCTCCTTCCGGCTTTCACCCAAGGACCTGGATTGGTCTTATCCTGAACGAACAGCCAAGCAATATCGCAGTTGGGCTAATATGGGTACGAATGAGCCTGTTATTATTTATATGGACCGTACCTGGCAAAAGGCGCCGGAAGATGCCTTGGAGTACAATCAGGACTGGCGGGGTTGGGGGGATGGGACCCGTTATACCAAGCCGGTGCGTGATGGCTACGCCTGGTACATAAATGAATGGATCCGCCGTGGGATCATGAGCGGCATTTACATTGATGACGGCTGGATCGATCCCACCAAGGCGCTCTGGCATTTGGATCCGAAGGATAACCTGGCTTATTCCAAGGGCACGGGTGAGTGTGAATGGGGGTTTGAGTTTTTTGACTACCGCGAAATGCTTAAACGGATTCGCTGGTTGTATCTGGATAATAACGTCAAGCCGTACATTGTCGCTCACGTCACGCAAACGCCTTACTATCCGGTATTCGGGTTTGTCGACATCATGCTCGAGGGGGAGGATCGATACCTGGGCGCGGAGGGTGAGGGGCGCGATTTTATCACCTCCTGGGGCCTTCCCCGATTGCGTTATGCCAACTCACAGAAATGGGGCGTACCGGTCCAATGGATGCCCATTCTCAACGAAAAACTGGTGCGGTCCAAACTGCCCATGGCCCGTTGGGATTTCCAGCAGAACCGTTCCTACGTGGCGAATCTGTTGCTGCATGATATCGGTATGCCGGGTGGTATAGGCGATAAATCGCGTGCCGAAGCCGGGGCGGTAGGGTGTTATGCGAATGGGGCCGGATTTATCGGCTACTGGGAACCGGGCAATCCCCTGATACCGCAGGAACCCAACCTGTATGCCAGTGTGTACCAGTTGCCGGAACACCTTGCGTTGGTGCTGGCCAATGCGGGTCCGACGGAGAAGGTGGTGAATTTCACGCTCGACCCGGCCAAGGTGAAGGCGCTGCTGGGTACGGATCAGTTCACGATTACAGACGTGGACAGCGCCACGATCCCGCTTGTCGATGTGGATCTCGCCACGCTCAAGAGTGGAGTTAAAATGACGATGATGGATAAGGCGCTGGAAAGTGGTGTAAACGGGGATGACTCCGCGCTGGGTGTGCAGGCCGATAAGATGCTTAAGCAGATGGAAACGGTCGAGAAAAAACAGGCTGATCCCGACGGCTTTTTCGAATACCACAACTTCCGGTATGAAAACGGGATCCTGCGTTTGAGAATTCAGCGAAATGATTACCGCCTGCTCAAGGTGACACCCAAAATACAGTGATTAAAAAAAATAGAGGAAGAATGCATCTTATGACTGCCCCCCCCGAATTGTTAATATCATCAATTTCATTCGTGCCGTTGAACCTCGGTCCCGTGTGCTGGATCTTGTTGAACCCGTGATTCGCCAGATTGAACTGGTGAACAAGCATCACCTGCCGGCAACCTGGCTGCTTCAATATGACGCCCTGATGCAGGGGCCTTATGTTGATTTGCTCAAAAGCGGTCTTGGCCCGGAGCAGGAAATCGGGGGTTGGTTTGAAGTGGTCCAGCCGCTCGTGGAGAAGGCCGGCCAGAAATGGCGGGGGCGCTACGCCTGGGACTGGCATTCGCATGTGGGCTTTTCCGTGGGCTATACGCCCGAGGAACGCGAGAAACTGGCGGATGTGTTTATGGCTGACTTCAAGGCGGTGTTCGGGCGGTACCCCGCCAGTATGGGCTCATGGCTCATGGATGCCCACCTGCTCGGTTATTTGTATGACCGGTATGGTTTGGTGGCTTCCTGTAATTGTAAAGACCAATGGGGAACTGATGGCTACACGTTATGGGGTGGCTATTGGAATCAGGCCTTCTACCCCAGTCGCCAGAATGCGTTCATGCCCGCCCAGTCGGAGGCGGCCCAGATTCCCGTCCCAATCTTCCGCATGCTGGGCAGTGATCCGATCTACCAATATGACGCGGGCGTTTATGATGGAACCAATTGCACCGAGGTCAAGGCTCAGGGCGTTGTCTCGCTGGAGCCGGTATATATCGAGGGGGGCGGCTCGCCTGAATGGGTCCGCTGGTTTTTTGATATTCTTTCCAATTCCCCTTGCCTGGCCTTCGGCTACACGCAGGTGGGACAGGAAAATTCATTTGGTTGGCCGGCAATGGCGAAGGGCTTGATTGATCAATGTGAACTTTTGGAAGAGCTCCAGACTAAAGGGCGGGTTCGGGTGGAGACGTTGGAGAACTCCGGACGCTGGTTCCGGCAGAAGTATTCCGTAACGCCCGCCACGGCCGTCACCGCCCTCGCGGATTGCCGGCAGGGTGGCCGCAAATCGGTCTGGTATCAGAGCCGGTTCCATCGTGTGAATCTTTACTGGTATGGCGACCAGTACCGGGTCAGGGATATTCATCTGTTTGATGAGAAGTATGCGGAACGTTACCTGACTTCGGTCTGTCCGGGCGCGGCCAGTACCTATGACACTCTGCCGGTGGTTGAGGGGTTCCTGTGGAGCAGCAGGGACGTGCTTTCTGGATTACTTCCCGTGAGGGTGGCTCCGGATGGGACGACGTCGCCCCTGTGTGGGGGCGTACCTGAAGTGTCGGAAGACGGTGCCGCGCATTTGGTTGTGCGATGGCCGTTGTTGAGCGGGGGGGAGTTGGTTACGGACTGTGACGAGGAGTCGATTTCATGGCGACATCCCGGCGCAGCCTGGCAGTTGGAACTGCGGTGGAGCAACGAAATCGAATCGCCCTTCGGTGGCGTTGAGGGGCGGCAGATTCTATGCCGTCATAACGGATTTGATTACCGTGTCGAATGTCGTAATGGTATGGCGGAATTGGATATTCAGGGCAGGGTACTGCGCCTTAAACCGGAAGGCGGCAGGATTTGCCTGGAGTTCAAGCGGAATGAGGTATCGCGGGAAGCCGGCTGAGGGAATCAATGGGGTCCGGTTATGCCGGATTAGGATGTGGAAATGATCGTAAGGATAATCGCCAGGAAGGAATGTGAATGTGAAGTCTTGTTTGGTCGGAATGTCATGGGGTGAGAGTTTGGATCAAATGAAGAGTGAGCCCGGGATGGCAGATGCGCGTGCCCGGTTTCTGGCATCGGCTGAGACGGTGGTGAGTCTACCGATCGTACAGCGTATGTATCACCTTGCGGATGTTGGTAAGAAGGGGCGCACCTGGTTGGATGGGCGGACTTGGCTGGCTGCACCTGAGGTACAGGAATGTTTCGCATTGGCCATGTCACACGAATGCCAATCAGGTTCTGATCTTGGTGTATGAACCGCGTGGAACGCTGATGATGTTCCTCTAATATGACAACAATCGAACTTACTGGGAACTGGCGGGAAGCACCGGAGTTGTTGCCTTATATTCAAAAGGCGACAAGGGACAGTTCCCCGGGGCGGAATGACGATAAAAAGGAGCTTTTATGTTGGATGATCCATTTGAATGGCAGATGACTGGGGTAGGGACGGACCGCCGGGCCGTCCGAGAGGATAGATAAGACGGCGGGCGGCCTAGCGCTACCCAGCCCGATGAAATTGTTGGCCTTGGTTTCGTAAGCTCATGATTGACAATTTAGACTGGTCTGATAACCTAGTCTTATGAAAACATCCATGATTGGAGCATTTGAGGCAAAGACGCATTTCTCCGAGTTACTGGAGAAAGTTCGTGAGGGAACATTATTCATCGTAACCAAACATGGCAAACCTATCGCTCAGTTGGGACCGGCTGACGCCATTGGTATTCATCCGGTATTTGGCAGCGCCCGAGGCCGTGTCCATATCGCGAAGGACTTCGATTCGCCACTTTCCGATTTCGCGGAGTATGAGTCGTGAAGTTGCTGGTGGACACACATGCACTGCTCTGGTTTGTGTCTGGTGACGACCGGCTTAGTCCGACGGCACGCAAAGCGATCGAATCACCGGCCACAGTGAACTATATCAGCGTGGCATCATGGTGGGAGATGGCGGTCAAATGTAGCCTGGGGAAATTGCATCTCGACGATCCCTTTGACGTTTTCTTGAAACAGCGAACCAAGGAGGGGTTCCGCACCTTGTCAATCGAAACCAATCACCTGCCCGCTCTTATAAGCCTCCCATTCCATCATCGCGATCCGTTCGACCGGCTGATTATCTGTCAGGCCATTCAAGAGAAGATGCCGGTTTGCTCATCAGATGGGATTTTCAATCGATACGACGTCGAAATTATCTGGTAGTACCCGCAATCCGTAAAATGTTAGGCAAAAAACCACAGAGGAAATCATTGTGAACTTAGAATCATCCCCGAAAATTATTATGAATCCCGGCCCCGAGTTTCATGCTGCAGCGCGGATATGGCAGGGGATCCCCGGCCTCGAACGTGCCGCTAATGGCCGCCTGTGGGCGACCTGGTATACCGGGGAGCAGGGTGAAGGCCCGAATAACCATGTCGTGGTGGTGACCAGCGAGGATGACGGGTATACCTGGACGGAGCCTGTGATGGCCATTCTGCCGGCCACGCGCGAGGAGCGTTGCTATGATGCCTGCCTGTGGGTTGATCCGCTGGGCCGCTTATGGTTGTTTTGGGCGCAGTCCGAGATGCGTCCGGAACACTGCGATGGGCATGCCGGCGTTTGGGCCATTCGAACGACTGATGGCACGGGTCCCTCCCCGCAATGGAGTGAGCCGTGCCGGCTTTGTGACGGGGTGATGATGAACAAGCCTACGGTGCTTTCGACCGGGGAGTGGCTGTTACCGGTGGCGGTGTGGAGCCTACAGAAACAGGCCGTGCCTAATCCGGCATACCCGCAGTTATCCAATGTGTTGTGCTCTGAGGATCAGGGCGGGACATGGACCTTACGCGGAAGTGCGGATGTGCCTGATCGCACGTTCGATGAACACATGCTCGTAGAACGGCAGGACGGCAGCCTTTGGATGCTGGTCCGGACAACCTATGGAGTCGGGGAAAGCGTGTCATTTGATAGGGGCCGGACTTGGGCGCCGGGCCGTCCGACAAATATTACCGGTCCCTGCAGCCGCTTCTTTATCCGCCGTCTGCGTTCCGGAAACCTGCTGCTGGTCAATCACCTGTCCTCTACGCCCGGTGTGCGCGCCAATCTTGCCGCCAAGCTTTCCAAAGACGATGGAGCCACCTGGCAATCGACTTCCCTGATGTTGGATGAGCGTACGGGAGTCTCGTATCCAGACGGGGTTGAGGCGCCCGATGGCCGGATTTATATCATCTATGATCACAATCGCGGTGACCGCCGCTACAGTGTGGGTAACGAAGAGCGTGAAATCCTGATGGCGGTCTTTACGGAGCGTGACATCGAAGCGGGGCACCCTATTGATCCCCGGACCCGCCTGCGGGTGACGGTTAACAAGCTTCCCTGTGTCTGATTTGCTGCCTATATTCAACTGGCACATCACACTTAATCGCTTAATTTTAAAAAATCATTTGATAAAGCTGGTTAATCAATAGTAAATTTCGAAACTTGATGTGATTGAGAATCACTATTTTGCGGTTATTAAAAGATAAAGTAAACGAAGGGTGCCATTATGAAAATATTAGCGGCGGTCGTTGGGTTGGGAGTCCTGTTGGCATTAGGTGTGCCCGGGGTGAGGGCGGCGGATGCGAAGAAACCGGATATGGGTTTTGGGCATTTTGCCACGTTTTCGCCGCTCAAGAAGGCGCCGACGCTGGATGGTAAGATAGAGCCCGGGGAGTGGGATGGGGCGGTGCGGACGGTCAACTTTTTGGCGATTCAGATTCCCGAAGCACAGATGATGGATCCGCGCTTGGGCACGACCTACTGTGGTTTTACCGAAGACCGGCTCTATATTGCCATGGTGAGTGAGTTGCCGCCCCGACCGGCGAGGGGCCCATACTCCTTTGGGACCAAGCGTGATGCGGATGCCATCTTTGATCCCAATGCCGTGGAGATCTGGCTTGATCCCAATCGTGACCGACGTGAGTCGGGTGAAGGCGATCAGAGCTTTTATCAACTTTTTGTCACCACCCTGGGCACGACGGCTGATCTGCGTGTCATTCCGGGTAAAGCGCCGGACAGCGGGTGGGATCCGGATGTTCAAACCGCCCAGGGTATCGATACGACAAACAAGATCTGGACCACTGAAATATCCATTCCCTTCAAAGATCTCGGGTGGACTGGCCCCGTTGTCGGTCGTTCGATCGGTTTGCTTATTTCGCGCAACTACAAGGATCCCTGGTGCCAGGTAACCTGGTTCCCGCACAAAGGCGCATTTGTCTCCTGGCAGTACTATCCCTGTCTATTCCTCACGAAGGATGAACCCTCGGTCGCGATTGAATCGCTGGGCGAGAAGTTGTTCAAGGCCCAGCCGGATTTTCGTATCAAGGTGACCAATCCGGGTCCGGCCCGCAAGGCGAAGGTCAATTTTCACATTACCTCCAGTGATATGCCGGATATCAAGGATGAAAAAGAGTTGGATTTGCCCGCCAACGGCGCTGCTGATTACCAGTTTGCTGTCGTCGCTGAGCGCTTGCATGTGGCGGCTGATCATAAGGTGGCGATTCATGTCGGAGCGGCGGATGATTCGAAAACCTGGTTTGATTATGCGGCCGGCTGGTCTGCCAATCCGATGACGATTATCGGGTGGGGTCAGGGACGCCGCTCGATTGAGAAAAAGTGGGACATTCGTATGGATGCCAATCCGGCGGACTCGCTGAGTTTCTCTGTTTATCCCTACTATAACCAGATCCGTGTGAATCTCGATGCCGGCGCATTGGTGGTGGACCCGGATGACGCGGACAAAGACAAGGTTTCCGACTCCGCTGTGGTCACGGTGACAAGCGCGGAGGGGAAAACCGTGGCGAAAACGGAGATGAAGTGGGATCGCGCCAAGGGGCAGCGTGGTGGGCAATATGTTTTTGAGCTCAAGGATATTCCGGCTGGCGAAGGGACCATTACGGCTCTTTTTAACAAGCAACCCAGTCAACCCATTGTCAGGAAATTTACTCATAAGAAGTTTGGTTTTGAACACAACACGCTTGGTATTACCGATAAAATCTACCCGCCATTCGAGCCGGTGAAGGTGAGCGGCGATGTGGTGGCGGTTGTGGGCCGCGAATACGAGGCCGGGAGTCTCGGTTTGTGGAAATCCATCAAGAGTCTTGGCACCGAACTGCTGGCCGCGCCGATCGTTTTGACGGCCGACGGGAATCGTGTGCTCACCGGCAAGGGCAAATATGTCTCCTTGAAACCGCAAGCGGCAATTTATGAGGGCAAGGCCAAGGATCCGGCGGTAACCGTGAAGAGTCGTTGCACCACGGAAATTGATGGCTGCACCAAGGTGGAGTTGACCTTGTTGCCGGGCTCGGAAAAGGCCGAATTGAATTCTCTGGTTCTGGACATCCCCCTTAAGGATGAATTGATGCCGTTGTGGCATGTGAGTACCACGCAGTTGCGGGTGAATCCGGTCGGCGCAACGCCTTCCGGAACAGGAGTCGTGTGGAACAGTGCCAAATTCCCGGACGGGAACTGGTTCGGGAATTTCAAATGCTATTACTGGCTGGGAGGAGCGGACCGGGGCTTGTCCTGGTTTGCCAACAACGACCGGGGGTGGGTGCTCAAGTACGATCAGGGAGGCAAGAATTTTGCCCCTTGCCAGGAGATCATCCGTAAAGATGGCGTGTTGACGTTGCGCATCAACCTGGTGCAGAAGCCCGTCATCATTACCGAGCCGCGCACGATCGTGTTTGGACTGATGGCCAGTCCCGGTAAGCCCATGCCCAAAGATTGGCGGAGCACCCTGGCGTGGTTTGCTGATGTGGGGCTGCCGAACCTGCCGACGGCCAAGTTCAATATGTTTTTGGGCATCGGGATGGAGGAAGTCTTCTGCTCGGCTTATCCGATCAATCGCGACTACTCATTGTTTGATGCGATCCGCCGGATCCCGGGGACACCGGGTGGTGACATGGTGCGCACAAAGGGGGCTGGCGCATTCATGGCCGACTGGTTGAAGCGCAATGGGCTCGACAAGCCCAAGCTGGACGAGGGCCAGCAGCGCGCCAAATCGCGGGCCCCCGGCGAGGTGGCGAATGGCGGCATTGGAGGAACCTACAATGCCCAATATTGGGATGAGTACCATGGCGATAGTTGGCGCCACCCCGAGCGGGCCGTATTCGCCGGTGAATGGAATGGAAATAACATGGCGCAAAGCCGCCGGGACTTTCGCTGCTTCCATGCGGCGGAAACGGTCAAGCGCGGCTTCGGACTTTACTTTGACAACGCCTTTCCGCACGCCTGCTCTGATTTGGTGACCAGCGATGCCTACGTGATTCCCGGTCTCGGCATTCAGCCGTCGGCCAATCTCTGGGCACAGCGTGACTACCACCGTCGCATCTGGAACATCATCCGGGAATACGGCGTGGGCCGGCCCAGCAAGCCGATCTCCATGATCCACATGACCAACACCGGAATCCTGCCTTATCTTACGTGGAACGACATGAATGTCGACCTCGAATGGTTCTATGGTCCCGAGCCGCAGCAATCCAAGTATGCCCACCAATTGTTGCTGGCCGAATCTGCCGGGCGACAGTTCGGCTGTTATCCCTTTGTATTGGCTGATGTGAAGGAGTGTAAGACGGGGGCGGAAAGCCGGATTGCGCATCGATCCAAATTTGGTGTCATGACGGTGCATGAAATTAAAGTCGATGGCCAGAATGCCGGTACGGAGATGGGGATGTGGCGGATCCTCTACGACTTCGGTTACAGCAAACCGGAATGCTCGGTCTTTAACTATTGGGATAAAGGCTACCCGGCGGTGTGTGATAATCCTGAGGTGAAATCATTATTGCTGGCCAATGGCAAGGAGTTGCTGATGGTCGTTTGTTCGTGGGTCAAGGATCCGCTGACGGCGCAGTTCACCCTCAACACTAAGACGCTTGGTGTTACGCCCGCAACGGTTGAGGATGCGGAAAAAGAGGCCATTGCTTCCAAATTACCGGCGACCTATGACGCGGCTGCCTCTCGGTTAACCCTCGGTTTGGAAGGCTATGGTGTGCGCATTGTGAGGCTGAAATGACGTCTTCCGCCTTTCACCAAGTTAGTGGCATCACCCTGCCGGACGACAGCAAGCGTATCCTGCCGCTGTTGGGTAACGATGAAATCAAGTTGTGCGTGGATGCCCGCGGCGCCATGCACGACTTTGAGGCTTTGCCAAGTTTTCCTCCTCCTCGGATCACCTGGACGGGGCGGCGGCATGACCGGCGTAACGATCGCTATAACAGCAACCTGTTTGAGTGGGGTTTTCTCAACGTCACGCTTGATGGCGAGGAGTCCCTCCCGGCGGTGACCGGTTGGCAGCAACGGTTGGTGCCACGTGAGGGTGTCGTGGAATCGGAAGTCCAGCGGGGTCGGACTGTTGAGCAGACGACGAGTCTGGTTCACCTACAGCGCAACCTGTTCGCAATTCATCGCGAATACACCGACCTGCCGCAGGATCGGCCCTGGCAGGTACGTGCCGTTTTTACGTTCTGTCATGTGGGGACTGAAGCCCCGCCGTTTCGTGCTACCTGGAAGCCCCGGCGCGCCTGGAAGAACGGGATTGCGGCGGATACGACGGCTGATGGATTGGTGTTGTACAAAGGCTGCATCGCGTTGTTCACCGATGCGGAGTGTGGAATCCGCTACGAGGGTAATCAGCTCGAAGTGTATTTCGACTTGCCGAAATCAGGTGCGTTTACCGTTTACCTGTCAATGCAAGATGATTTGGGAAATGATTCCCAGGCGATTGCCATCCCGGATGATCCCTGGATGTCGCCGCAGGTCCGGGAAATCAATCGTGAGAACCTGAAGCGTCCAATTGAAAAACCGGATCCGGTGCAGGCCACGGACAGTTTGCGGAAGTGGGTTGGAAAGCAGGGATTTGATGGGGTTCTAACCACAAACAAAGCTGCATGGGCAAAATTTTATGGTGAGGCAAAGATCGAGTTACCTGTGGCTGAAGAAAAGCTCCGCGCCGCACTCGATTCACAGCTTTACAATTTGCGCTGCAGTTACACTCATTACTCATTACCCGCCAACCCATTCAATAGTTCCTGGGGTGCCCCGTATTTCTGGGACGAACGCTTCGGGCTTGAAGGGTTGCTGGCTGCCGGGTCCTTCGAGATGCCGCGCCGTATCCTGGACTGGCGCCGGCGGCTATTGCCGTTTGCTTGCATGATGACCGCCGGGCGAGGAGCCCGCTATGTCCCCAGTGCCATCGAGACGGGTGCCATGATCGCGGACCGTAATGTCACGCAGTTCACTGAGTTCTTCCAGATGGGAGTGTTCGTTTACGATGCCTGGCTCTATTGCCGTTACGTTGACGACCCGGAACTCTGGCGCCGATTCTATCCCATCAGTCGTGAGTGCGCGGAGTTCTATCGGAATTGGCTGCTGGTAGAATTGCCGGGTAACAGCCTGATGATTGTGCCGCTGACCGATGTGAACGAGTCGGAGTATCCGGTGCAGGATGGGCGGTTTACCGCCTGTGCGGCTTCGTTAATTTTGAACCTTGCATGGATGATCGGCGAAAAACTGGCGATTCCCGATGTCGCGTTGCCCGAATGGAAACGACTCGGGGCAATGGCGCATCACCTCGCTCAAAATGCGGTGAGTTCACGGCGTTGCTTCCTGGATTACGAACTGGAGCGGTTGCCCGTTGCGGCGATGCGTCCGGAGTCGGCGGTTGAGCAGTGGCGCCAGGATTGGCTCAAGCGTCATGCGCCCCGCGACCAGATGGATGGCACCAGTGCCAACGTCACCGGTGAAATGACAGCCTTACCCTTCTGGTCTTGGGAGAGCCTGCAACAGGCCTGGATGGAGGCGACGCTGCAGCAGCCGGATGAGGCCGAGAGGCAGTTGAAGAAGAGCCTCACTACCATGATGGATTTCGCCGCACTTAACGAAAGTGCGAATGTGGAACTGACCAACGTGCATCATCCGTGGTTCACCACGGGGGCGGGGGCGTTCCTGCGGGCTTTAACACATATGCTGATCATTCCCCGCGAGGAGGAGATCTTGTTGTTGCCTGGTGTCCCGGCCACATGGAAGGATTTGGCGTTCACCATGCCGGCTTTTGGCGGTGTCATGGTAGAGGTCAAGCTTGCGCAAGGTCAGCTTACCACGCTGAAACTTAAGACTACCCGCCCCGGTTCGGGTAAGGTCCGGGTGAAAATTCCTAAACATTTTCTGCAAAATCCTGCTACCCTCAACGCAGCCGCCACCGAAGATGGGGGCAATCATTGGGTGATGGTAGTGGAAATTGAAAAATGAATAACGCGAATGAAATGACGCTGCAAAGCGACAGGCTCCGTGTCCGGTTTATCCGACATGCTGAGCACATGTCAGTTGCAGTTGAAGATCTAGTGCGTGGCCGCCACTGGTGCCCCGTTCCTCTGCTGGCGCTGGAAGTTCATGAAAAGGCGCTTCGCCGGAAGGCGACAAGGGACAGTCCCCCGGGGCGGAATGACGTGACAAAGGGAAGGGCGGGGCTGCCAGACCCACCGAGAGTCGCCACTAGGATTGCCGGAAAGATCGTCTAAAGTGCAGAACGATTTCTAGCGCGCGGACTCATGATGTCAAGATGTTGCCGCATCATGATGGTAATATGTTTTTCATTGCGTGTTCAGCACCACACCACTGGCAAACACCCGCTTGTGCTGGAAATCGTCCGATGATCCGAAGTGTTGCCGATCATTTTATGACCGTACGCGATTTCCGAATTAAACATGTTGAAAACAGCCTTCATTTTCGCGCTTTGACCGTAAAAAGTCCCCAGTGCCGTCGTATAATTT
>Ga0118677_10001650_pt1 | contig 46694 bp, 31 predicted proteins | sample AliMusrvi5mmetaG_FD_86154 | JGI IMG/M metagenome (GOLD analysis project Ga0118677, IMG submission 86154) | reverse complement strand
CACCAATATATTTGGACACCACGCGCGACAGGTCGATCCGGAAAACATCTTTGCCTGTCTGCTTGCCCAGCAGGGTAGCGGTCAGGGTCTTGCCAGTGCCGGGCGGTCCGTAAAACAAGGCGCGGTAGCCGGGTTTGATTTTCTTCTTCATGCCCCAATCGTGCAACAGCATGTCGTTGTGCTTGATCCAGTTCTCGATCTCGCGAATCTGCCGCAGGGTGTTGGGGTGGAGCACCAGGTCGCCCCAGTCCATCTCGGTTTCGATGTGCTCGGCGGGGAAGTCGATGCTGAAGCGTGGTTTGCTCACTGTGCCGGTTGTGAGTTGTTCCACAATTTCGGGGTCGAGGATCAGGCGGCCGCTCATCAGCGGTTCGCCCTCGCGCACCGGTTCGAGCCAGAGGATGTGCTGGCGCGCGAACCAGTGTTCGCTGCTAAGGAGGCACTGCACTTCCAAGCGTTTCTCAAGGTCATCGCCAGCGAGGACAAACTGCGCCGTCTCGCCGGTGGGCAGGATGCCGCGATGGTTTGTGCCTTTGACGCCGCCGAACTCGGGGAAGTCGCCGCCTTGAGGAAGATATTCGGCGATGATCTTGTTTAAGAAATAGGGTTCGACATGGGGGACCAGTGCCAGCAATAGCAAAATATACTCATCGAAAGAAGGTTGATGAGCTTTGATAAACATCGCAAAGGGCGACTCGTCTTTAAAGTAGGCAATTCCGCCAATATCAATTTCACTTACCTGGCCAGTGTGCACCTTGAATCGGCCGGCGATAACGGTCTGCAGATAAACAAGCGCAGCACTGAGGGAGGGTGAATTCATGTGATTGCGAGTTGATGAAGCGTTCTTTACCCTGCCGGCTATAACTGTCTCGCTTTACCTGCATAAAGCTGGGCAGAAATCGCCAGATACTCACGCATTTTGACGATTTTGAAATGCGAGCTCTGGAAACTCCCACCCAACGGTAAAGCGGGAAAGAGGCCATACACGTCATCATATTCAAGGATCTGGTTTGTCTTTGATGTCTTATATACATCGAAATAGGCGGATTCCAGGAATGAATCCATCGTTGCCAGGACATTCATGAAATCGCAGAAATCAAACCTGCCTTTATAAAGATATCCCGAAATCGGATCGAGCTGATAAATCTTGCCATTGTGAGAATAGCAAATACTTCCCAGAGCAGTTCTCATAAACGCAAAACATTGTTTGCCATTTAGACCCCATTCGGAAAGTGTCTGGAAATGTGCCCGCGGAAGCGTTGTCAGAAAGAAATCATCGTGATATGCACACTGACCTTCCGTTTGCAGAAACTGGGCAATGACAGGCGGGGCTTTGTCGTCTGACAGAAGGGATAGTTCCCTGGCACTGAATGGCTTGGCCTTTCTGCTTCTTGGATACTTCTCGAGGAATTCTGTGATGTCACACATAACACATCATGGATTTAACTTTACATTGACATTTGCGGTTGGCTGTACATCAGCAGCTTTCGAATCGACCTCTGCTATTCTATCTTTCCATTGTGAACCAATGGATGAATTGATTGCGGAATTTCCAAGCACGCCAGACTGATCACCATAAACGGTCGCGCTACCACCAGCCACTTGGTCAACCGTGTGCAGGACGGCTTCGCCCCTAGTCGCACGACTGACGATCAACCTCTCGGCAATCGACAGGGCTAGTGTTTTCCCAGTTGCCTGTGTGACTTTACCGTTAGCATCCGCATACTTAAGAAGCGATGTTTTATCGGAAGCAGTAAGGCCGCTGATCGCGTTTACATTAGCGATGATTGTTTTAGCGAACTCATCAATTCTTCGCTTATCAGAATCTACGCTTCGACTCTCACGCCCAAAGGCTGTAAATCTCGCCCGATTCTTCTGCCAGTCACCCACTTTCATCGCCGTCAGTGTTGACTGCTGCATGGCAATCTGTCGCTTAAACTCGACCGGGTTGCCGCTAATATTGAAGGTGATCACAGCCTGCGGCATGGTGGCTTTCTTTGTTCCACCCGTTTCATACATGATCTGAACCAGCAGAACAACGATATCATCCCTTAGTTTTTCGTTAGCTGGTTCCAGCGCCGGGTCGTTCTTGTTAATGTTGCTCTGTAGCAAATTCCCCTTACTGTCTGCCTGGCCGATCAGACCGACTACTTTCGCAGAAGGCGGGGGATTCGCGCCGCGGAACCTCGTCAGAGCGCCATCGAGGCGTGCCGGGGCACTCGCCAACATCACGCTACTACCCTCGGCGTAGATGCGATGGCTTTCGCTGCCGACGGAAAACGTCTTCGGCTTGAAGAACAGGCTTTTCGCCTTGTCTTTGAGGCTTTGCAGCATGTTTCCCAGCCACGCCACAATTTTGTCCAATCCCTTGTCAATCGGCGCGCGAATCTTCTTGACCACCCCCACCAGTTTCTCAGGGATGTTGCCCAGCCCGGCGAACTTGGCCAGGAATCCGATGACCACCACCAGCGTGTTGGCAAGTGTCTGCTCGACCTTCTTAGCCGCCGGTTCCACCTGGCCGGATGCGATCGCGGAGATGGAATCGATAAAGGACGCGACGACGGCGCCGATCTGTTTGGCCTTATCGATGAAGAATGTCACGGTGTTGTAGATGGCAATGATGGCCTGGATGATGGCGCCCGCCGGGTTCAGCATGCTCACAAGCTTGACGACGGCGGCCTTTACCACTTCGGTCGTAATCATCTGGGTGACCTGTGAGATCAACTGGTCTTTCAGTTCAGTCAGTTCGGTCTTGATCTGCTCCCATGCAGCGGCGGGGCCGTCCTTTACCAGCGTCACCAGGATCGCCGCGGTTTTTTCGATGACCACCAGCACCGGCTCCGGGATGATCTTCAGCAGCTTGGTGCGGATGTTTTGCCATGTCAAGCCGAGGACTGACAGCACAAGTTTGATGATTTCCATCAGGCTAAACGACTGCGGGATGTACACCCCGGCCTCGCCCAGCGGTCCGGTAAGCCATTTGATCAGCGCAGTCTTCAGGTGATCGAGAATGTGGTCTGCAAACATCTGGAAGCCCAGTTTGCCCGCGCGCACCAGGTTGCCGACAAACCCGATCGGGTTCTTCAGAATGGTTGTGAACGCCGCCCTGGCCTTGGCGATATAGGGCATGACGCCGGGCGCGACGACCGAGAACAGAATCTCCAGCAGGCTGATGACCTGGTTGAGCCCCCAACTTAAGAATTCGGTGGCGATATTGACAAACGCCCCGACGACCTTGCCGAAGGCGCCCACCACGGTAATGATGTCCTGGAAGGTCAGCGATTTGAGCGTGTCGATGATCTTGATTGGGATGCTGCGCGCGAAGCCCAGCAGACCCGCCAGTGCGCCTTGGAACCACGCCCAGGCGCGCGCGATGGCGTTGCCCTTTTTGATGTTCTCCCAAATCTCTTCCTGCCCGATCAGTTTCATGAACCCGCCGATAAGGGTATCGGCGGTGCGGGGCACGGCTTCGCCCGTGATGGGGTCCTGGCCGAGAATGGCCTTGAGAAGATCGTAGCCGCGCGTGCCCTGTGCGAGGGCGGCCAGCGGTTTCAGGATGGCATCTTTCACCATCTTGAGAATCTCGATGACAACGCTGCCAGCGAAAGAGATCAGGCGCGAGATCGGGGCAGTGAAGATGGCTTTAGCGCGATCCCATACGCCTCCCAGGTCAAAGATGTCGCGCCAACCGAGTGAGTCCATAAAGCGCTTCAGGCCTGCGACAATATCACTGCCGATGTCGCCGAGTGTGGCAATCTTTTGTTCTACCCACGCAGCAGCCTTGTTGATTACGCCGTGGTTATCGAGCGCCTGGGTGATCAGCGCCCCACCTGGCACGAGTTCAATCAAGGCGCGCAGGATGTTGGCCGCGCTGCGGTCGACGGAGCGCATGTTGATCGGGTTAAACCCCATCAGAACGGTCAGCATGCGGAAGCCTGGGATGTAGTTGGCTTTGTCGGCAAAATAATCCAGTGCATCCTGCAAGCCGAGGCGCTGCACCGGGGGCGGGGTAGTGGTGGTCGATATCTGCGGGCTGCGTTGCACGGCATGGCCCTGCTGGATGGTGTGCGTCAGCTCATGCGCCAGGAGTTGTTTGCCCTCGCCTGTGCCGGGCTGGTACTGGTCGCGCGAGAAAAAGACGTTGTTCTGATAAGTAAATGCGCGCGCGCTGAGCTGATTGCTCAGGCTGGCGGCGCCGGCATCGTTGTGGATGCGCACATTGCCAAAATCGGCCCCGAAGCGCGGCTCCATGTAACTGCGCGTATCGCTGGAGAGCGGCTGGCCGCCGCCGGCGCTGCTAAGAATCGCCGCATGTGTGCCGGCAGTGACGGCGGGCGCCCCTTCGCCGCTGCGTTGCAGCTTTTCATCCCCTGCCGGGGCCTTTTGGATTTTCTCGTCCTCTTTCTTCTGCAGCTTGTCGTCGGGCAGGCGCTGCACTTTATCTTCCTTCGCAGGTGACGTGGTCGCAGGCGCAGGCATGCGCATCACCTTGTCCGCCATCTGATCGGCTTCCTGCTCGAACTTGTCACCAGGCTTGTTTACCGTCAGTTTCGCCTGGATTGCTGGCGCGAAGAAATCGCCCCCTCCTGCCTTTGCAAAGAATGGTTCGCCGTGCGTCTGCGTCGCAGTCGTCGAGGTGGTTTTGGATGTGCTTTCCGCGCTCGTTTTCATGGTATATACAAACGGCCTCGCCCTAACGCCACTCCACCCACAACATCCGCTGCATCCACGGCAACTGGATCATCGAAAGGTTCCATGGCAACTGATCGAGCAGGAAGTCGTAGCCGCTGGTTTCCACCTGCAGCAGCCACTCACCGTTGCGTTCAGATAGTTTGCCTGGGCGCACCAGGAACGAACCACGCAATCCGTCGGGGGAGGTATCGCGCAGACTGTCCCAATGGTGAATCACCGCGCTGAGCAGCCCGGCGGCTTCGTCCATTTCGGCGCTGGTCAGTTCAACGCTCGCATCCACCGGCGCATCCAGCGGCCATCCGCACAGCACCTTCGGAAGCGCCAACTCATATTCAGGCGCACCCTGGCGCCCGGTAGCCAGATAGTAGAGCACATGCAGCGCGCGTTCGGGTTGTGCGAGGGTATCCTCGATAGCGATGCCAAGGGCTGTGAAAAATTGCGGCAGGAAGGGGTGCAACAACACCAACCCGGCCAGGTTGAGATACAGGCCGTTTTCTATATCAATGGGTGGATACGTTCTTGGTAGGGTGGGAACATTGGCGGCAGTTTCTAAGCCGATCCACACTGTGCCTGGCTTGTTTTCCTGTGTTAACGCGCCTGGGGGGGCGGTTGATGTTTGTTCGGGTGTTCGACCCTTTGGCGGGGGCGGCAACGCTTCAATTTCCGGGAACACATCCGGCCATTGGCGCCGCAGGATCGATGCCAACGCTGTCCGTCGCTCCAGCGACATCGGCGAGTTGCCCCAGGCAGTGCGCAGCAGCGCCGCTGCTGTGACATCAGCCCGCGTAACTACTTTGGCAAATACAGATTCCCAAACCTGCCTTTCAAAAGTAAAAGCACCTGCCTCTTCACGGGATGCCCGCTGTAGCACCGGAATGATTTCGGCCATCACTCGAACCGCCTCGGGCGCCAGACGCGCCAACAAAGTCTGTAGAAAGTCACGCGTGAACTGGATTGTCAGGCGTCTGCGCGCATTCGCGCTGTTCAACGCACGCAGAATCGCGCGTTGTTCACCCGCGCCAGCCGCGGTGTCGCCGTTCACGTCCCGCCATACTGCCAGGATGACCTGCTCCAGGCTTTGCCCCTCAGGTAATTGAAACGACCAGGGCAGGTTGCCGCCGCCCAGGAAAAAGGCCAGGGCTGTTGTGATGTGCTGCAACTCGCTGACATAGGACACATTCGCCCGCGCCTCACTCTGCAGTGGTGGCCCCAGCCCTCTGGCAGCCGAACCGGGCAAGACATGCCCTGAAGAATCGAACGCGGCGCGGCTGGAAGCGCTGTCCAGTTGCTCTGTCGTCTCAGGTAGATCGGGCGAGTCGAAGATATCCAATGCCCACCCGTCGGCTTCAATGCCCAACCAATCGTTATCGGGCGTATCCTGGCGGGTTGGCTCGCCAGCGTGCGTGCTCGGCTCCCGTTCGATCAATTGGTGCGGCTGCCCCGCGGTATCCGGCGGTGTTTGCCGCCGGTGTCGTTGAAGAGTCGCGCGGACTGATTCTGATGAAGCGCGATGTGGCGCTGTCACAGCGCTTAACGCCCGGCCCAGTTCGGCGGCGATGCGTCCAGGCAGATCGCGCTCCAATTGTTCAAGAGTGATGTCGCCGGCGTCGATGTCCAATCTCTCGATGACCAGACGCTCATCAGATGGATCAAATCGACGTAACACCCGCTCGATGACCGGCGTTAATTCGTTCTGGCAGAGTCCCGCCACGATGCGCTGTACTGCAAACCCATCCGTCTCGGCGCCGTTGACGTGGATTTGCAGTACCTGCCGCTGGATCACCAGCGGGCTGGCAAGCGATACTGGCATGGTCATCCCTTAACCGTTATCGTCCCATCAAGCGTGACAACGCAACCTTTTTGAGTGAAAGCAGTCAGCCGGACGCGCTTGATCAACGGCGTCAGTATCGCGATCTGTGTCTTGACATTCTGGCCAAGGAGCACAGACGGCGACGCGTCCTCAACCTCCCACATATACTGCGCAGGCTGATCGTTTCCACCCGCGCTACCGTTTAGGATAGCCACGTTTTGTTCCATCTTTCCATCCATCTTCAGGACAGCATCCGTGCCGTCGCATTTGGGTCTCCAGTCAGGCTTGGCATCGCACTTGTTGGCTGTTTTACAGCCGAATGGGGGGATCAAGATGTCTGATTTCTGGTTGCCGGCCTGCAGATGCATTTGCGTTCCGTTTAGGGTGTAAACCACAGTGCGAGTTTCGATAAACTCACCGTAGCCATAGGTGATCTCCAGGGCGATTGTGAAATCGGCGAATTTATCGCAATTGAAGTGTTCGATCACCAGGGTCTGTGGCCCATTGGCGTCGCTGGGACGATAGGACAAACTGAACCAGTTATCGGCCTTCGCCTGATCAACGATTGCCTTGTTGATGCCATCAAGCCAACCCTGCACAGTCTGGGTGAAGTTACCATTCAATGCAACCTGGTGGGCGGCGATGTCCACGCCGCCAATATCCAGGCCTCCAATCTGTATCGGCGCGCCGTCCGTCCCGGCGATTGTGAATTGCCTGACCCTGCCTGCATAATTCGTCAACGGATGCTCTTTTCTTGGTTCGGGCAGCCAGAAGAGATAACCACACTGGATCGCTTCGCCGCTGCACGGCAGGTTGCAGCAATCATGCTGTACTGATGTAGTAGCCGGGCAATTGTGCGCGTCTGTGACTTGAATGTCAACCGCCTTCCCGTCAGCAATCGGATCGGTGACAAACCTGACGTCCTTGTCGCCTGGTATAGCCACGCCGTTCACCTTATAAGGCGCCGTGCCGCCGGTGATGAGTAGTTCAGCGGTATAGGTCTTGTTATCACCACTGCATGTGTACTTCTGCGCGTGTATCTGCAACTGTTCAGCGATTGTGACGACCTGCTGCACGGACTCGATCCCGTTTGCATCCCTGATCGTTATCACATACTCTTTCGGTCTCGCGTTAAGCAACAACGGCCCGGCTAGCGGCTGATAAGCGGCACCGTCGATGCTGGCCTCAAATGGCGCGCTGCCAGTTACAGGCGTGAGTATGACCTCCGCCTGCTGCTTGTCATTCGCACAACCGGTCTGCATCGAAAAGGTCGGTTGCGATTTGAGCGCAAATACATCCTCGATTGTGGCGGAGCACTGGTTATCGGTAAACGCAGTGAGGCGCACCCGTTTTGCGAGCGGAGCCAGTGTGGAAAACTCTATCGTGGCCGGATTTCCCGTCGACAATGAGGGTATCGCGTCATCAACCTGCCATAGATACTCGCTGATCTTGACATCTCCTGCTGGGAATGCCGTCAAGGTCGCATTATTCTGACTTGTTTTAGCCTCGATCTTCAGCCCAACACCGGCGTCCCCGCACTTTTGTGTCCAGACAGGTATGGGATCGCACTTGTTGGCTGTTTCGCAATCATATGGCGGGATCGCGATGTCTGACTGTAGATCTCCCATGCCCAGATGCATTTTGGTTCCAGTGGCGTCATAAGTCACAGTGCGATTCTCAACAAAGTCACCGATGGCATACGTGACGTCCACCTCGATTGTGAAAGCGGCAAAGTCGCCGCAGGCGTAATGCTCGATGAAAAGCGTCTGCAGGTGGTTGTTGTCGCCGGGGCGGTAAGACAGACTGAACCAGTCCCCATCATTCAGGTTGTTTGTGATTGCCTTGTTGATGCCGTCAAGCCAATCCTGTGCGGTTTGCGCAAACTGGTTGTTCAAGTCGTCCGGTTTGGCTGATATGTTCAGGCCTCCAATGACCACTTGACTGCCGTCCTTCCCTGCAATTGAGAACGATTTGATACTTGCCTGATAATCCGTCAGAGGACGCTCTTTGGTTGATTCGGGCAGCCAGAAGAGATATCCACAGCGGACCGCCTCGCCTTTACATGGCAGGTCGCAGCAATCATGCTGTACCCGTGTATTAGCCGCACAACCGAACTTGTCCGTGACTTGAATATCAACAGACTTCCCACCAGCGATTGGATCGGTCGAGTACTTGTCGCCCTGGAACTCGACGCCGTTAGCGCTGTAGGGTAGCGTCCCACCAGTGATAGTGAGTTGAGCCTTGTAAGTCTTGCCATCCTCGCTGCATTCGTAAATAGGATCGCTTACCTTAAGGGGTTCACTGATCAGGATGTCCTGGGTGACCGATTCATTCTCATCGGCGTCCCGGATCGTTAGCTTGTGAGGACCGGCCCCCAGGCGTATTGCGCCTGTGAGAGGCTGATAATCTCCTCGGTCAACGCTGACTTCATATGGCGGTATCCCAGCCGCCGGGGTGAGGGTAACGTCAGCTTCATTACTCTTATCGTCGGCACAACCGATCCGCAGCGTAAAGGCCGGCGTTTGTTTTGGCAGGACAAACTGAATCGGCGCGCAGTCCGAGCAGCATACGTACGGCAGGAAGAAGTCGGCAATCACGACGCCTTTGGCAAGGGCACTAACCGCTTTTTCAAGCACCGCGCCGTTCAACGCCTCGATGGGGATAGAAGTTTCGTGATAAACAATGATGAAGGATCCACCCAGCGGCACACCCGCCTTATGCTGGATACCGGGATGCTGCTGGAGGAAATGTTCGAGATACTGGCGGCGCTTGGCATCCATGAGGCGGCGCTTGTACTCTTCGATCAATGCCTTGAACGCATCCGGCCGGGACTGCCCGATGATCTCATCCATCCGGTCATACAGTTCTTCCCAGGCCAGCCCCTGATCTTTGGCGTCAGCGCCCTGTTTCTCAATCAGGGGTTTGGCGATTGTGGCGTGTGCCACCAGGTTGATAAAGCTGTTCTGGAAACCGTTGTAATCGAACTGGGCAAGGTCAACAGTCAGCCGTTTCGACATGTCTGCCATTGAGGCAATAACGTCTGCGATGGCTTTGTCGAGTTCGGTCAACGGCGCCAGGTTTAACACGGCGATGTTGAATGGATCAACCGCGCTGACGGCTTGAGATGCCAGGAGCCGGTCCTCAAACAGGCGCCCGAAGGTGTTGGGGAGCACCATGGTATCCGGGGAGCGCAGGACTACCAGGGAATGCAGTGGTTTTACGGGCGTTTTGACCGGCGAGTCGATTTGGCGGGGCAATCTGTAGAGATAGGCAGTCTCCTGGCTGAGGAAGCTGTTCAAATCATCTTTCAACGTCGCGTACAACGTATCCAGATCCTGGAACCGGCAGTCGTCCGCAGCCGGGATCATGTCCAGTTTTTCATCGAATACGCCAGTTCGCAGCGCGATGACCTCGATCGGCAGGCGATAGCGCAACTTGAGCGTCTCCAGCGCCTGCAAGACCTTCAGATAATCCTGCCCCAGATGGCCCTCGATGCGCAGGAAGTTGTTCGGTTCGAGGTCATAACGCAAAGCGTCTTTGACCCAACTCGGCGCAGCAGGGATATATTCGTCTGAGCGATAGCCCAGGTTCTGGTTTGCCCGGCCACGACGCGTTTTTTCGGCGTTCCACAGCGTGTTCAGCGCTGGCGCGCCGTCCTGGCGATAGTAATACGGGATGGCCTTGTCGGACAGGCGCGCGTCGCCCAGCTTGCTTGGCGTAATGCGCATGCCGTTCTGTGTATTGTCTCCGGCGGTTTTTGGCGGCGGCGGCTGGTCGGTAAACTGCGCAATCATCTCGACGAGGCGCTGGAACAACAGACGCACTTCATCGCTGCGAGCATCACACCCGTTTGTCCCTTCGGTGGCCGATGATGCGAGGAAGGGTTGGCGATAATGGTCGGCTGTCGGATCGAGCGGCATGCCCAGCATCAGGTGGCGCGGGAATAGTTCCTGCGGCGGGCAGCACGCGCATAGCAATTCCGCGCCAGCCCAGCGAAACTCATCATAGGCCTTGATCAGGTCGTCGAATAAATCATAGTAGTGTTGCAGGGGAAGCGCCTGGGCAATAACGACGGGCGCAGTATCGAGAAACCCAAACGTTGCTTTGAATTTCTTTATTGGATCTGGCAGATCCTTATAAACGTCCTTCAAAATCGGCTGAAAAGCGCTGTAAGCTGCGCGTAACGCCGTATCAAGCGTATCAACCAGTTTCCATTCACGAAACGGCAGAAGAAAGCCGAACAGCACATCGTTTGTCGACACGAGGGGCGTGTTCGGCACATCATAGCGCGGCATGCGGATGTCTTGCAGGCCAAGCCTTTCATTTAGCGCATCGACCAGATCAGATTCTGTTATCCCGGCGTCGAGACCCTGCGAAGTCGCGATGATATTCGTCAGATCTGCGGTCTGAATCAACAGCTTGCGAATCGTCACCGTAACCTGTGAGCCCTTGTCATCGCAATTGTCCGGGCTGCAGTTGCGCAACCCCTCACGATCGAGCTCCACAAAAAGCACAACTGCCTTATCCAGCAGGAATGCATTGGTGAGGGGAAGCGCATTTGAGTTTGGCGTGACGGCCGGGACGAGTTCCCATAGCGTCGCGGCATTGTCTTTGAAGGTTGGGTACGCCACATCGTCGGGCAGGCGGTATACGCGATACGCGCCGAGGATCAGGTCCTCCTCCTGTTCGACGATAAGGTAACCCTGCGATGTCACTCCGCAGCCCTTTGACAGGTGAATTTGATTTTTCGCTGGGTCGAACTGGATATCCAGACCGCACACAATGCCGATACCGATGAGGTTGGCGCGTGTCAGGCGTTCCCCCTCGTCCAGATAGTTGAAGACATCGTTCAGATGCGTGTTCGTGAGCACCTGATTTGCTTCGAAGATCGGATAGGTCGCTTGTTTCGGTTCCATGGTCATTTCACCGTAATCAGAAGGTTGGCTGCTACAGGACACTCCCCAATGCCGTCTGCCCCAGGCGCATCGGGTTTCGATCATTGCCATCGTCGCAATCGTGCAACGTAGCGGAAGGATAACTATTGCGCAGTTTGCTGAGCAAATCGGTCACGATCCATAGCCGGTAGGAGGCTGTCGTATAACGTTTGTAGCACTCAATTAGCAGTCGGGCGATGGTTGCCGTCGTCTCCGGCTTGACATCGGCGCACGACACAACCGGTTCCGGCAACAAGGTGGTTTTGATATCTTCGAGGGTAACGCCCGCGCGGATGTTGTCGCCCATCCACTTGTAGTATTGTGTTCCATATGCCGCCAGTATGTCCGCCGCGCACTGGCAAAGCGCCGCCGTATTCGGTTTTTGGCCGGCTGGCACACCCGCAGTGAGGATGGCTTGCACGCGCTCCTGCAACCGTTGCTGCGTCCAGTCGATGGCAGCGTTGGCCTCCAGCCACTGACTCCACGCATCCTTGAATCGTTTGAACTGCCAGCCATACAGCGCGATGTGATGAAAATGGCTGAGCATGCGCGCCTGAATATCTATCCATAGCGCGGCATCGAGGAGAACCGTGCAGGCGAACTTGGCCGCTTTCACCTTTGCGTCGAACTCGGCCTGCAACTCCGCCTGCAGCGCCTGCTCGTGGAAATAGTCGGAAGTCCTGGTCCCATACCAGTCACTGAAAATGGCGCTGAAACACTTGTAAATCGCATCCGCGCAGTCGCAGGCATCCGTCCAGGCGGGCGGCTGACCCGTTGCCGTCAACCCCTGCGAGATCAGAATAGCGGCAAGTTCAGCGATCACCGGGTCGCACTTGTTCTCCACAAAACCGTCGTTGCCCACCCAGCAGACCTTGGCAAGCAAGTGCGCGGGCGTCTCCTGCCGGATGGTGCGATCGGCAAATCCACGCATCTCCAGGTCCGTGTCGAATGGGCTGACCCAGCCCGGCATGACGACAGTCAGGCGGAACGAGTATGGATCTGCGTCATCGCAGACGCCAGCGGCCGTGCACGGGCCGTCTGTACAGGCCGGATAAAGCGCATCCCCGGGGAACTTTGGGCGCAACAACAGGTGCTCGACGACGATACACTGCTCTGCATTGGGGGCAACCCCCAGCAGGCGCATAATGCGCTGGGCAAGACCGGGCTGTTCAGCGGCAGCGCCCAGTTTGAGCGTCTTGTAGTCAATTGCCCTGGCGCGGTCGTGGCTGAGCAAGGGATAGTCTTGCACGAACGCGATCTTGTCTTTGATCAACTGGTCCAGCGCGACCATTTCTCCCTGATGGGTCGTGAGTAGGAGCGCGTATTCGCCAAAGTCCTCGCCGAAGCGGGCCATGATGTGGTTGAGGAATCGGTTGCGGCGTTCAAGGAATTCAGGCTGCGTCTCCGCCATATCTGCGAGGTCGTCACCATTCAAGTCGCGAACCAGGTCGCTATAGCCCGCGATGCTGGTCTCGTCGAACTGTTTGACAAAGTAGGTGTGCTGCACGGTTGGATTGAGTGAAAATAGATCCGCCGTGTGGGCGACCTGCGCGAACGCGTTGCCGAGCAGTTGTTCGAACACCATCAGGTAGGCTTTCAGTTGTGCGGCCTGCGCGCGGCGCAGCTCTGAGGCAGTGGAAGGCAATCCGAAAGGGCCGATGCCATACGTCAGCGGGAAACTGTATTGCACCGGGCTGTATTCCTCGGGGCTGCGGAAGGCGCCCGCCGGGATGGGCAGATCTTCGCTGGATGCCTTGATCTTCGGGCGTTCGGCTTCGCCACGCAGCAGGGTGAGTGCGCTGACCGCTTCATCCAGCCGTGGATTGAATGGCAGCCCGTTTTTGAGGAACAGGAAGCGCGACAGGTTTTGATACAGGCGCGGCTGGTGCAAAGGGCTGACGTAGAGCAGCCAGCTGGCGCTCACTTTGGATGAATCAAATTCCGGTTTGCCTTTGCCGTCTACGCCGAAGCCTGGGTCGGCGGCGCCGCTGACCCTATTGCCTGCGGCGTCATATTTGGTCAGGAGCAGGTTGTTGATCGCAAGGACGCCGTCGATGCCCATCAAGCGGTTGATGATGTCCGATGTGCGCAACACGGTCTTGAGTCCGGCGGCTGTCAGATCGGCGGCTTTGAGAAAACCGTTGTCTAGCGCTGGCCCGTTGAAGATGTCTTCCACCGGAATTCCGGCGTCACGCAATTCCTGCAGGCTGTAAAACGGCACGGGCGGATTCAAATATTGCTCGATCTCGAACCAGATCTGCGCCTGCACGCGCTCGATATCGACATTGGGCGCGACCTCCACATCGGCACAGACGGCGACATCTTCCACCGCCACCGTTTTGACGCGGCAGTAATCCTCGTCGAGGTTGCGGTGAGCGTGCAATGCCAGACTGGCGTCCGCAATGGCGTCCTGCGCTCTGAGCAGCTTCTGGCGATAGCGCTGGATGAAACCGGACGACGCCTTATCCTCCAGGAATCCCCGCAAGTCGTCGACAGTGGCGCTCGTTCTGAGGTAGGTGTCGCCGAACACGCGCACTGTGGCATTATCGATCGCAATCTTGTGGCCGCCGGGCTGTAACGTGATTTCAATATTGGCAAAGATCACGCTGCGCCAGTTGGCCTGCAACTGCGCATTATTCAGGGACGCAGCGCCCCCCTTGTCAGGGTTAGGCAGGGTAACCGTCAAGTCAAAAGAGGCGCCTTGAGGATCGGCAAGCGCATCGCTATTGAGAAATAACCGCCAGTCATCCCAGCGCGCGAGCCCCCAGTCCGGGAAGCGGACTTCGATAGTAAGCGCATGCCCATTGCCGCCTTTATCAAACACGCTGAACGTCCGTGTCAGTTTGTGGTCGTTAAGGTCGCCCAGTTCCGGGTCGGATTCAAGTTCGAGCAGGACGTCATACAAACCACGCGGTGTGACTGTCTTCGAGTCCTTCAGATTTTCGTGCCCCAACGTCAGTTGCCCATCCACGCACGAGTAGTAGTAGTCTGTTTCGCAGGCGCACTCTTTGCAGATTACCCACGCGTTGCGCACTTTCTCACGGTCGATGAGCAGACGGCGCAAGTCATCCGGCGTCCATGGATTCACGGTCAGAATGTCCCTGGCAGTGAAGAAGGGTTGGTACGGATAGGGGTGGAGCGTGTCCTTGGAGGGCGTGGGCGGCGCCAGCAGGTTCTTGATGTCCCATCCGATGCGGTAGGCCAGATCGGTGAAGGCATAACTCACCGCTTCGAGGATGGTGATGCCTGGGTCGTGCGTGTTGTAGTCTGTCCACAGACGGCTGCCCATTTGCTCAAGGTATTGGATCCCTACGCGACGCAGGTTATAGTAATCTTCCGCTGGATTCAGCGCGGGCTGTTTGGGGAGGCTATCTGGTAATTGGCTCATGTTTTGCACCCGCACTCCTCGACTCGCGCCTGTTGATCGGCAGGCGCGATCACGCTGATGGCGTGTTCTCTGGCCGAAACCAGGATGGACACCGCCCTGGAGCCTTCCACCTCGTCGACCCAGCGGATGGTCTTGTTACCGTTATCGTCAAAGTAGGTGTGCGACAGCGTGAAATCCGTCACATAGTCGACGTATGGCAGCTCTTCCACAAAATTGACGAGGACCGACTTGCGAATTTTGCCGCCGAAGTCAGGACGGCCGCCGCCGGGAAACGCCCATGGCGAAAGGAAGCGAGACAGCGATTGCTGCAACTGAAGGCGGTAAAAGGTTTCGTCAATGCCGTCATAAAACCGCACATTGAACTTCGCCTGGACTTCCTCAAATTGAGGGTTGGCGGTATGCAGGATCACGAAGCATGACAGCCGTTTATTCAGGAAGGCGGCGATGTCGTCCAGCAGCCCCAGGCTTGTATTGGGACGCAGCGGATCGCGCTGCGTCAGGGCTTGCTGGTTTGGAATCGTTACGAGCGTGACATGCCCGGGAGCCAGTTCCCTGTAGACGCCCAGACCACCTTCGACAGGCTCATACTGCGTGTGGTTCAGGCACTTCACGCGGTCGATCTGCGGGAATGCCTCCAGCACCAGACGTTCGTAGTCCCACAGGGCAATGGCGCGATCCTTGTGGCGCAGGCGCTCGCTGACCCGGGTGTAAAACGCACCGGCGGCCTCTGCGCCGCGTCCGCCAAATGTCGCGAAAGGTTGTGTTATCGTCTTGATGTCAGCAACGGGCTGGTCCAGTTTACTGATCGTCCCGGCGGGCAGCACTTTGGCTGGAAATGCCGGATCATTGCCTTTGTCGGCGAAGACGACCTTTATCGCCTGCGCCGCGACCAGCATCAGCCGGCACACTGCGGCGGTCTCAGAGTCGACGGCGGCGCGCAACCAGTGCATCCCGGCGGGTAGTAACGTGTTGGACAGGGAAGCGTCATCGGGCACGGCGAAGGTGACGCCCCCGGAGTTCAACAGTTCCGCGGTGTTATCCTCCACCTCGCTGCGGGCGAAGTCGATCCACTCATTGCTGCGCAGGTAACTCCAGCGTATGTGCGGTTTGGGTTTGACCGCGAGCGGATCGGCAGTGCCATCGGCAACCTGGAACAGCACGGCCAGGTTCTGGGGCGGCTTGAGCCCGGTCACGCCGAAATAGAACTCCGCTGCGTCCGGCAGCGGCACGCTGGCCGGTTGGGGACTGAACTGGGGCAACAGGTAAATGAGCTTGTCCAGTGCCCGGGCATCATTTTTCAAGTATGGATGTTGCTCGGCGTACCCGAATGGCGCCAGGTGGAAAAACCGCGCCGCCCGCGCGCTGAACGTCGCTGGATCGGCCGTATTGAGCAGAATCGTCGGCTGCTGCGCCGTGTAGTCCAGTCGGAGTGCGCTGATCGACGGGCCGGCAGGGGGCTTGCCGAGTGCAGCAATGGCAGTTGTGTCGAGATTGGCCACTGCCAGTAACAGCGCCGTCTGGTAGGCCGCTTGACCAATATCATTATCCAGAAAGAGCTGTATATAGCCATGGGTCGCGGCAAGGCTGTATTGCGCGTTGGGCTGCAAGTCGGGAAGATTCAGGGATGTCTGCTCGATATCGCTGTTCAAGGGCAGTTGGACGGGGGTGGTTGCGGTTTTTAATGCGACTGGCGTGGTGAGGGAATTCACCCAACTCCCGTCTTTCAAAAAGCGGGTCATGATTTTAGGATTAGCAGTGTCATAAGTGGACGGTGTGTTGCCCCAGCCTATTTTGAGGGTCGCTGTGAGGAGGTTTTTCTGAAAGACCTCCCTGCTGCCGATGATGAAGGCACTGTTCTGCGCCGGTGAAGGGCCGAAGGGTTGGAAGGGCTTTGCTGTATCGACCGGGCCGAAGTCATTCGAGACCGCCAGCGTCCTAATATCCTTGACGTCAACCAGCAGGTCGATGCTCTGAATTTGAATGTCCTGCAGCGAAAGGTAGACATACTGCGCAGGGGGGTGATGCAGAAGTTTCACCAACAGGACAGGGAGCGTCGTGTCAAACCCGTAGCCATGTGTTTTGGCGACGTAGGGCGTGACGGCCGGATCGGCGCCGCTCAGCGTGACGATCATTTGCAACTGATACAGGGGTTTGATCTGTCTGCCCCTGCCTTTGGAGGTGGAATTCCCCTTTTTATCCGCTGGATTGTCTTCCGACTGCACGACAGTGAACATAGTGACTTTACCCGTGATCCAGCCTTTTTCCGATGTCAGCGCGCACGCAACATCGTCGAGGTGCTCGCCAGTAAAAAGGTTCGGTTTGCTCGACAGGTTTAAAGTCACAGTGATAGTGCGCTCGCCTTCTGCGAGCAGCAAATAGTGGGACGAGATCGCAAATCCGACCTCCGCCTGCGGCATCTGGATGGCTGTTAACGTCCCGTCCGTGTAGTCTTTGTTGAAGAACGGATGCCAGGACTGATCGACCGTGGTGAGTTTCGCCCCCATCCCGTCGCCGGAGTTGGCGACCGGGGAGGCAAATAATCGTCCCGCGTCTATATCGGTCGGCGTTTTTGTGCCGACCGGCTCAGCGCCGTGCCGATACATGGTCTTAAGCGCCGTGATGCTCGCCTGGTTAGCGACGACGTCGCGTTCGTTCGCATAGAAGGCGTCAATGCCGTGGTCGTCCTTCCCAGCCTTAAACAACTCGCCCGCTGCGATTAAGTGTGATGGCGCCTGTCTGGCCAGTTCAATCAACAGATGGGCGCTGCTGGGCGTCGCGGGTTTCTCATTCAACTGCAGGATATCACGGTAGTAGAAATCCAGATGGCGCTGGGTGAGTGTGTTGGCTTGCTGGTTGGCGAATTCGAACAGACGCAGGAAGGCCAGGAATAGCGCATAGTGTGGCTCGTGGCCGTCCCACCCTGTCAGGCTCTCATCCAGCGCTGTGCGCGCATCGCTCGCAACACGGGCGTATGCTTTCAAGAAGGCGTCGAGGATCGAAGTGAACAGGGTGTGCGTGGCGATGTGGTTGATCCTGTGGAATACGCCAGCCTGTGCGCCATAAACCGAGTCATCGGCGACGATGCCATTTGTGTAGTCGTCCCAGTGATCTGCGGCAGAGCCGGATATCCAGTCCTGCGACAGGCCGTTAGCCAGCACCGCCTCAAAGGTCGTTACCGGTTGATCCATGATGCGCAACACCGGAGCCGGCACGGCATCCTCGATCACAACCTCTGCGCCAGCCCCTGTCCCGGCCTTGTAGTAAGTGATCAAACGTTTGAATGCCGGCGCGAGCTGGTTTTTGATGTGCTGCTGCAAGGCCGTCTTGAAGGCGTAAGGCGCTGGCGTGTTTGTGAGTGTCCCCTGCGAGGGCTCCAGCGTGTCCGGCAAACGGCTCTTCAGCATATCCAATTGCGTGGCAAGCGAGCCGATGCTGCTGAAGAGGCGCCCTAGATTTTGCTTGAGCATGTCTGGTGGCGGGTTATCGGCGGCAGTCAGCGCGTCGAGGCACTCCTTGACCCGGGCGCGGTAATCGTTGACATCCTGCACTGCCGCGATGGCCAGGCGCACCGACACGTCTGAATCGAAAAACCTCACCCAGTCGCCGACGGCAATATTTTGCGAATCGTAATAGCGCAGGTAGGCGGCATAAGCGCGGGCGAACACCATCCCGTGCGCGGGTGTGTGTTCGGTCACGGGCGCATAATCCGGCTGCAACGCGCGAGGCGCGCGCTGATCCTGGCTCGTGCCGTCGCGGACGAGTTTCAGCGGGTCCGTATTGTTCGGGCAGTCATTATCTGGCATCATGGTTCACACGTTGTCAGGCAATAGGTTTACGGTCGTGGCGAGGTTGATATCTGTGCCTTCCAGTTTGTAATACGGGAAGACGAAGTTGAAGCGCGAATTGGTGGATTTAACCCGGTAGGTCACCTCGATCAATACGATGCCTTCGAGTTGGCGGCTGTCGTCCAGTTGCACGCTTTCCAGTTCGATGCGCGGTTCATGGTACAGAATGGCGGACTCGACCTTGTCTGCCATCAGGGTTTTCATGCGCGTATCGAGGCTTTCAAACACCAACTCCTCCAGATTACAACCGTATTGCGGCAGCATCACACGCTCGCCGCGCGTGGTAGAGAGCAGCACTTCAAGGCTTGAGGCAATATCCGCCTCCTGCTCGAGCATATCCACGCCAATAGTGCTGCGGTTAAAAGAAGGGGGGAATGACCACCCGCGACCGAGGAATGTCAGGTTCATTGGCTCAACCTCCGATCAACACCGTGACCGCGCCGGGCGGAAGAATGGCGCCGCCGGCTGCGGTCGAGTCGCCGATGCGCGCAGCGGGCAGCCCGCCGATCATAACGGTGGCGGAACCCATGATGACGGCGTCTACGCCGCATGAGTCGCTAAGGCGCGCGGCAGGCAACCCGCCGATCAAGACAGTAGGCGCGCCGGGCGGGATGATGGGCGTTGGCGCGCCCTGTGTGGCGGAGCTGACGATCATATCCGTTATACGCGCTGCTGGAGCCATTTCCCGCACCTCCTGTTCATCAGTTAATCTGAACCATGCCGCCCTGGATTACCGCCGTGGCGCTGCCTTTGATTGTCGTGTTTGCACCGGAGACCTCAGCGGTGGCATTTCCAGCCGCCTTGAACGCGGACTGTGCTTTCACATCGACATTGGCGCCTTCAATCTTGACATCGCCTGTCGCTTTGAGCGTTATATCCTTGGGGCTTTCAATCTTGACCCCGCTATCATTCATTGTGATTTTGTTGCCGTTCTGGTCCTCCAGGACGATGCCTTTGGCATCATCGGAGATCGTCATTTTGTTGCCGCCCGGCGTTTCGAGCACGACGGACTTCTTATCATCATCAAAAACGAAGCGCATCTTTTCACGACTGACATAACCCTTATGATGGTTGACATCCTTGGGCGGTTCGGGCGCGGGTTTTGCGCTGCTATGGCACATGCCCAGGACCACGGGATGGCGCGGATCATCGTTCAGGAACCCGACCACCACCTCGTCGCCGATCTCGGGGCGAAAAAAGGTGCCGCGTTGTTTGCCCGCATCCAGCGTCGCAATGCGCGCCCAGATGCCATCGTCCGATGCGCTGACCAGCGGCAACCGCACCTTGATGCGATCCTCACCGTCGGGGTCGCTCTCGAGCGCGGTGACCACGCCCATCTGCAATCCGCTCACACCTGGCAGCAGCCCTGCGGCGGGAAGAGGGCGCAGGTTAACCGTTTCGGCGAATAAATCGGCGCTCAGACCGAACTGAACGTCAGTCTCCCAGTTGCCACTCGAAACCGTGTGGCGCACGCCAGAAACGTATTCCTTACCCTCAAACCGTTCGCCGATGCCTGTCACCTCGATAATCTTGCCGGGTAATACAGCGGCAAAACCCTGGAAGCGCGCCCGCCCGCGCACCTTGGCCAGGCGCTCCCTGAGGAGCCGGCCATTCGCCCAGGCTTGCAGTTCGGGCTGACTGAGTTTGCCCCCGTGCCGGAGTTTGTGCGGGCCGCCGCCGATCACAGCTGCCAGCGTTGTTGCCGACAGGTTGCCGTTGGTTGTGGCAGAGGGCTCCCTGGCGTCGGTTTCGACCATTGCCTGGTCGGTCCCGCTCCAACTGGTGGCCTTGATCCCTTTGCTCTGCCAGCGGGCGTCGATCTCTGCGTCCAATTCAAGCAACGTCGCGCCAAAGCGAGCCGTCACGATTGGTTGCCCGCTCATCGTGGGTGGCGCGACGGTGACCTTGCCGCCTTCGACAATGACCACAGCGCCATTGGCTTCGGCCCGCGACAACAGGAAATCCCAGTCAGTGGCCTCATACTGCACCACTTCCTTCAGGTCGGGCGTGGTTGCGGTCACATCCTTCTGCAGGCTATAGGTCCCAATGATCTGCTCCATGATGTCGCTGTCTTTCTTGTTTGTGAAGTAACAGCTTTTGACGCCGCTGGTCATCTTTACCGCCACATCGCGGCATTCCACGATCAGCAGGCTGCCGCTTTTGCGCAGCTTGATGCTGTGCTTGATGATGATTCCCTTGAAGACGGAGTCGTTCTGCGAGCGATAGCCGAGCTGGATTTCGATCTTCTTGCCCGGGATGAAATTGGCCGTGTTGCTCGCTTCAAAGGTGGCCTTCGAAGCTTCGCCATCACGCAGATGAATCGTGGCTGTCGGTATCCGGTTCACTTCCTTGGTCACTGTGATCGACATAATGTGGAACTGGCCGGGGATTTCCGCCCCCTCAACCAGCACGGCGACGGTGCAGACGTCGGGCGTCGCCGGAGTTGGGATGGTAGATTCATTGCTCATTGCTTTGAATCCTTCAGGACGGTGTCTTAGGCGCCTTGTCAATCGGCGGAAAGATCAAAGCGGCGCCGGGCGTCAGTTGCCGGAAGTTGCCCAGCCCGTTGATCTTCGCCACACTCAGGTAATAATTCGGGTCGCCGTAGATGTCATAACACAGCAGCGGCAGGGTGTCGCCTTCCTTGACAGTGCGCACATGCGTCAGATCCGGGGAACTCTTGTTTTCCTTGGCTGCGCGTTTCTTTTCTTCGATACTCGACTTGAATTTGACCTTGCAAACGGCGCGGATCGGCTGGCCGTCGGGGTTGAACAGCTTATAGGTGATGGATAACTCGATGGCCCGGCATTTGAAGATCAGCTTGCCCCAGACCAGTTTGAGATGGTAGGGCTCGTGCGACTTGCCTTGGAAGCCTGTCAACATCTTACGGAAGCGCTCGACATCTTCGTAGATGCCGTCCGGCTTGGATTTGCCGTCAATGATGCCAGTATTGTCGAAAAGGAACTCAAACGTGAGTTCCTCTGGCAGTGTGTACTCGAACTTAATCTGCGCGCCGCTGGAGCCCTGGCCCTGTCCGCCAGAGGTTTTTACCTTATACTCCAGTGTGTAGTTTTCGGGATTGATCAACGCCTCGAAGGTGTCTTTGGCCTCCGCGCGCCCGCCGCTTTCCGCCTCGGGGGAGGTGTCAAATGCCAGGACCAGCATCTTCTCGAGTTTGCCGTTTGGAGCCATTAGCGTCCCGTCTTATTCCTGAGAATCTCTAAAACCTGTTCCACACACTCGGCCACAATGGCGTCCTTCGCGTCGTCACCCTCGTCGCCAGCGCTGTTCGCAGGCGCAGAGGGTGGGGGAGCGCCTGTTTGACCAGCGCCTTGCGGGGCATTGACCGTCACGCGGATGTGCAGTTCCTTGATCTCAATTGCCATTGCAGTTCCTGTCGTTTTGCGCAGTTAGTGATGGCGCTGCTTTAGCAACGCAGCGCCATCACTGGATCGTAAAGTAGCGATACGTTAACTCCATCGTCTCGACGACGATAGCGTTCTCGTTCGCGTTCAGGTCGCTGACGCTCCACTTTTTGGGGATGGCATTCGCCACTTTCCACGTGCGCAGCGGCGTGCCCTTTTCGTTCATCAGGATGACGCTGAGGTCTGTCGGTTTGAAGTCGCGGTCGCGGAATGCGCTCAGAAACCAGTTGATGACGGATGAATCGGTCAACATGCCGCGCTTCAGCACCATATCGCCATACTTCGTGCGCACAGGGAGCTTGTGGGTAAAGCGGTTCTCACCACCCTCCTTGAACTCTTCCATGTCGTATTCCACCGACAGGCCTGAGACGGTCTGGAAGCGCACGTCGTTTTTGTCCTGACTGATGCCGAATTCCACTTTGTAGTAGAACCCCCAGGGCGGGTAGTAGTCAGTCATCGTTCAACCCACTTAGACCTTCATCAACTTCAGGCCTTCGTGCGCGATCTCGATGCTCTCCACCGCAATCTCATTCGCATCCGACTTGAGATCCGGCGCAGTGACTTTGACCGGGAAGCACCGCGCAGCCGTCCATGCGGCGACGGGGGTGTGCTTCTCGTTCAACAGCCGGATGGTGACGTCGCGCCGATTATCGACCCGTTCGTTGGCGATCTGTTCCAACCAGGTGTTGAAATCGAAGTCGCTCTCAAACTTGCCGCGCTTTAGGGTGATGTTGTTGTTCTTCACCATGCCCGGCATGGCGATCTTGTTGAAATCCTTGCTGTCGCTGTGGCGGTACTCGATCTTCTCGCGTTCCATGACCAGCCCAGTCACCTCAGTGAAGCTGATTTTTGCGCCGCCCCAGTCCACCTGGAAATGAAATCGGGGGATTGGATATTCCTGTGCCATGCTTTTCTCCGTATTTAGAAATCAACCTAAGACTCGACCATCTTGTGTGAGAACTTGAGGATTATGAACTCGGCGGGGCGGACAGCCGCCATGCCGATTTCAATGATCATGCGACCCTCGAGGATGTCGAGCGCGGTCATCGTTTTGCCCAGCCCGACCGACACGTAGAAAGCGTGCTCCGGCTTTATGCCCTGCAATGCGCCCTGACGCCACAGCGTCGTGAGGAAGTTCTCGATCATCGCCTGCACCTTGACCCAGGTGTTGGCGTCGTTGGGCTCGAACACAAACTGCTCGGTTGCCTTCTTCACAGATTCCTCAACGAAGTTGAAGAAGCGGCGCACGCTGACATAGCGCCATTCGTTGTCGTTGCCGGCGAGGGTGCGCGCGCCCCATATCAGCGTGCCTTTGCCGGTAAATGTGCGGATGATGTTAATGGACTTTCCAGCGTTAACGTCGACGTTGTACTCCGCCTGCTGGTCGTGTGATATTTTAACGGCAGGGCTGATCACGGAGTTCAAGCTGACATTGGCCGGGGCCTTCCACACGCCGCGGTCGCGATCAACGGCGGCGTACACGCCGGCGACTGCACCGCATGGCGGCAGCAGGTTGAGCGTCTGGGTGGCCTTGGTGACGATGTCCTTGTAAGCGCCGAAGCTGTTGATCAGGGCGTCGTTGAACTTGCTCTCATATTCGGCTGCGGAGCCCTGCGCAATGCGATACAGGGCGACAATCGCGCTGCTCGCCTTCATGGCCGCCTGTTTGGCGATGCCGGCCTTGACCTTATCGCTAATCGCCGCGTCGGCATAGCCAGCCGCTATTGCGGGGTCCGTGACGCCTTTAAACGCCGTTGCGTCGGCATACCCCAGCAGGGCAATGGCCTTTGCGAGAGCGGTGGTTGCAACGGCTGGATCGTCTTTGAAGAGCTTGATAGTGGCGCTCAGGGCGTTGTAGTGGGCAGCCAGCACGTCAAAGACTTTGGTCTTGAGCGCGCTATTCTTGATGTACTGGTCAATGTCGCTTTTAAGCAGAAAATCCTTCGTCTGCTTGAGCGCCGGATCGGGACTGGTCACCACGGGAGGCAGCCCAAGTGCCATATCGGACACCTTGGCCAGTATTTTTGCCAGCACATCATAGACGCCATTTAACACGCCTTCCAGATCAGCCAGCTTCACTGCAGCGCTGGCGTCGTATGCGTCTGACTGCTTCTTGATTTCGTCCTGCAGGGTTTTCCCGTTGCCAGCAATGGTTGTCTCGCCGGTGTTGAGCGCATCCACCGCTGTTTCAGCGGCGACAACATCAGCGAGTATCTGCAGGACGCGCGTGTCTTTGGTAAGACCGTTCAACTGGATCGAGGCGCCGGCAGTCGAATCCCGCTTGATCGTGAGATCGCGGTGATAGACGGTCCGGGGCAGACTGGAGTTGACCCACGGGCCGTAGGCAGCGCCATACTTCAAGTTGTTGATGCCGATGCTGTCACGCAACGTCTTGACATCGGCGGGAAAGTCGCCGGTGTTTTTCACATCGCAAACTGCGACGCGGTCTTTCAACGTGTTGCACTGGGTCAGCGCCTCTATTTGCACGTCATGCAATCCGGCCCCGTCCAGATTGACCGCATCCGGGAATAGCAGCATAGTGGGCTCATCCTCAATCGCCACGTTGTCCACGCCATCGAGAAAGTCCTGCTTCTTTATAGTAGACGTGTAGTCGCCAATGGAGACGATGTAGCAGTTGCCTCCGCCGTTGCTGTAGAACATGCGCAGGCTGTCATATAGCAGGAAGCCGTTCGACCTGTGCGCACCCGCGTAGGCATCATCATTGTTCAAATAGACCTCCATCGCCTGCGACGGGGCGCCGCCAAACACCTGTTCATAGTCCGCAATGGACTCGATACGATAGGGTATCTGATGGAGCGATTCGCCGTTTCGTATCGCTTGCTCCGTGTACCCGATGAAGGCCGGTATCGCGGTTTCCACAGGCGCGATACTGGGCGGAAACTTGGGGATTTCTTCAACATACACCCCCGGCGTTTTATACACTCCTGCCATTTTTCACCACCTTATGTGAGTTAACACACAACTTGTTAAATGAATATCTCCGAGACAATCTGCGTATTCCCGTCTGAGTCCTTCTCTTTTTTGACCAGTCCAACAGACGGTTTGGGCATGGCTGCTGCAATACCAAAATAGGTCAAGGGGCGCGTATCGGAGGTAATGGATTCTTCAACATTGGTAACCTTGTTGATATACCGCCATCGGGTGGAGCGATTCTTGAAATGGACCAGGTAGACCGGGTTAGATGTTTTTACATGCCCATCAGCATCTACATAGCGGAAATCATTGGCGTAGATCTGCGCCACGGACATACGGATAAGCGCAAACACGGTGATGGGGATGTCGCCCGTAAGTTCGATCCCGCGCGCGGGCGCTCCCTCCAGCCCATCTGGAGGCACAATCGCCGGCACATCGCCCTGATGAACAAAGACGGGCCACTTGTTTACATCGCTACTAAGCTCACGCGCATTGTCTTTAGATTGGTCTCGCGTCAGCTGTAACAGCGCTCCTTTCGATACAACGAGCGCCTCAATCTGCTCATCCCCTGCAAATTCAGGGGTATTGCTCGACAGAAAGAATTGCTTGCCCGGGCCTGTGCCATGCGGGGTCCCGGTCAGGTTGGACAACACCGCAACATTCTCTTTGTAACGGTAAGTCCGGTCTGTGGGTTTATGGTATAGCTCATAAATATGTTGGGGCATCAACGTCAATGCGGTGTAGTTGAAAAAATCGGCGCTTCGCACCGTCACGACAAAGTCGAGGGTGATATCGGGCATATCGTGAGAGATTACATCCTGACTCGGCACTCCCACGATACAACCCAAAGCCGTATTTCGTATGACGCCTCGCAGCCCGGTGAGCCGCTTTGCTGTGGCGGCAGTCGGCTCAAGGGTTAGAAAGGAACGGATGTCATACTCCCGCAAATACCTGTCCGATTTGTCCTGTTCGAGAATCTGTTCGAACAGGGTGATCCCGTTATCCAGCCAGTAATGGTGATACAGGCGTATCTCAAACAACCGCATGTAAGCGTTGTCTATACGTTCCGCCATATCAAGTTGCCAAAGGGTCCTTATGCCGGAATTCTTTGATCACATTAGTAATCAACCCGCCTTCACTCTGCACCGCGTAATATCTCAGATCAAGCATCCGAAGCACATACATTACAAAGGGATATTGCTTGCCGCCTAGCGTTCCCCACAGGTGATTGACTTCCTCCATACTGGGTGAATACAACTCAAAGATCAACTTGAACGAATCCAATCGATCGGCAGCAGGGATATTGACGCTGGCAGTCGTGATTGAATCGGGATCCACGTTGTCCTGAGTGAATACATTGCGATACTGGAAAAATCGAATGGCCCGTGAGAGCGCGGTGAGTGCGCTGGTGTAATCGACGTGCGTCGCGGTCACCAGAATGTAGAAGTTGACAAATACCGGGGCATTAACGTAGCTGACGCGCAACTTAATATCGTCGCGCACGGCGTTCGGGACATTCTTGAGCGCCTTCTCCTCTTTGATGTTCACCACCGACAGAACCAGCACATTGCGCAAGACGCCGGTCTTGGTTGTGTCATTGACGAATCCCTCCGCGAGATTGCCCAGGATGACGCGGGGTTCGGTATTCGAACCATATACATCGTCGAGATGGTTCGTAAACTCGTTCTGAACAATCGTCAGGGCATGCGAAATCATAGAGTAATCGTTTCTGCGTGCCGGCTGCCTGCCAGCGATATTGCCAAGAGGATAATGATCAGCATCACGCGCGCATCACGCGGGTATCACCGGGGAGTCACAGATGTAAAGCAGAGTCCGGCGATTCCGATTGGTCTAGCCCATGCCTGATGGCCAATATGGCGGCCTGCGTGCGATCGGTAACATCAAGTTTCGAGAAGATGGCGCTCACATGGTTCCGGATGGTGCCTTCAGACAAGCGCAGGTTTTCGGCAATTTCGGCATTGGATAGCCCACGGGCGATCTGACGCAGCACATCCACTTCGCGCCCGGTCAGCTTGTCGGTGATCAGCGATGAGGGCTGTGCGTGTTTGTTCGCCATCTGGTCGAGCAATTTGCCGGCGACCATCGGATCGACGTACGTTTTTCCCGTTACTGTCCCGCGAATCGCTTCGATCACCTTGGCGCGCGGGGTGTCTTTGAGCAGATAGCCAGACGCTCCCGCTCGAATCGCGTCAAACACCCACTCGTCATCGTCGAAGGTCGTAAGCACCAGCACCCGGATAGCTGGATGGCGCGCCCGAATGCGCCGGGTGGCCTCGACGCCGTTCATCCCCGGCATTTTCAAGTCCATGAGGACCAGATCGGGCCGTGTCTGCGCCGCCATGTCGACGGCCTGTGCGCCATCCTGCGCCAGCCCAACCACGTCGATATCGCGTTCCAGCTTCAAGAGCAACTCCAACCCATCGCGCACGATGGCCTGATCGTCGCAGATCAACACTCTCATTGGTCGCTCCCCTGGATCGTAAATCGGATCGTCGTTCCCGATCCCGTTTTGCTGTGAATCGTCAATGCGCCGCCAGCGAGTTGTGCGCGCTCCTGCATCCCTTTCAAGCCATAGTGTCCGGACGGCAAAGGGGTTGCGGGATTGAAACCGATCCCGTCATCCTGAATCAACAAGTCAATGCTGTCGCTGATCGTCAATTGCACCTTCAGATGCTGCGCGTTGGCGTGATGAACAACGTTCTCCACTGCTTCCTGCGTGATCCGGTAGAGGGATTGTTTGACGTCCGGCGAAACGTTGGCATCCTCGTCGGGCAGTGAAACATCCAGTTGCAACTTGCCCCGATCCGCGGCCGTGTCGATCAATTGGCGCAGCGCGATCACCAGCCCGAGATCATCCAGCGGGGTGGCGCGCAACGCTTTAAGCGCGCGGCGGGTTTCCTGCAGGCCAGCCCGCGTGGTCACAAGCGCTTGATCAAGCAGTCGCCTGACCGTTTCAGAGTCAACATCCAGGTATGCCCTGGTCGTTTCCAGCTGCACGGCCAACCCGCTCAGTGTGTGAACCACCGTGTCGTGCAACTCGCGTGACATACGGTTGCGTTCACGGCTGACGGTCAGACTCTCCAGTGTGCTGGCATAGTGCGCCAATTGATTGTTGGCGCTCTTCAGGGAGTCCTGCTGTGCCCGCAGTCGAGTAATCAAGTGGTTGATGTAAATGCCTGCAACCAGAAAACACATTGTGCGGATCAGGATGATGAAGTAGAAATCCGACGGACGGATGGTTTCAAAGTAGCCGGAGCCAAAGACTGCCGCGAACTCCACCACGTTCGTGCCGAGGCTGTACAACACCATGATTGTCAAGTTGTAGCGCCACGCCACCAGCACCAGTCCAATGAACAGCACAGGCAGTTGCCTCAACACCATGCCCTCGACGTTGGACAATGGGGCGGGCGGCAGTCGCAAGCCAAACAACGGGTTGAGCAGGATAGGCGCGGCTGTGATCAGCGCGATCATCAGCGGCGCCACTATGCCAGGCCACTTCTCCAGCCATCCCAAGCGCGACAGCGCCAGAAAGAGCAGCGCCGGCAGCGCGTTAATGAGGTGATACGACACGACCTGCTGGAGCGGCCCATTGGCATAGATGAGCCAGTCGATGACCGCCAGACAGACCAGGTAGACCAGCCACATCCAGGCGGCGGTCTGAAAAGCGCGCCTGCTGTCCGATACGTCGCCACGCACACCCATGTGCTAAACCATATCACAAAGCGCGGGACTGGGTCAATGTCTGCTGTCATGATCGTAATTGCGCATCCATGACACGTGTCATGGATGTGCTGGCAAACGCGCATACCATCCCCGCCTGGCGCATGATTCGGGGCACTGGCGCAATTGCGACAGAATCCGTAAAGTGTACGCTGGACAAGCCGGCCATTGCCGGTATGTATAAGCCAGCCATGAATACAAAACCAATGCCACCGCTCATTCGATCGTGCGCCATCGCGCTGACAGCGCTTTGCCTGGCTGGCTTCATCCCACGCGCCGGCGCTGCCAACGGACCGGAACCCGCCCTTGATTACGCCATTGTCGATACAGCGCAAAGCACGTGTTACAACGCCATCGCTGCGCTGGGCGCGTGTCCAGACTCAGACGCGGCGTTTTACGGCCAGGATGCGCAGAATGCCGGCCACGCACCAGATTACACCCTGAGCAGCGATGGTCTTCTGGTTACCGACAACGTCACCGGGCTGACGTGGGAACGCAGCCCCGAGACAACCGGTGACGGCGTGCTGAACAGGGACGACAAACTGACCTACAGCGGGGCGCTAGCGCATTGCGCCGCGCACGCCGCCGCGGGCTATGCGGGATACGCCGACTGGCGCCTGCCGTCGATCAAGGCACTGTATTCCCTGATCCGCTTCAATGGCGCCGACCCGAGTGGCTACGGCGGGACGGACACATCCGCGCTGACGCCCTTCATCGATACCAGCGTCTTCACCTTCACGTATGGCGATACAACCGCCGGTGAGCGCGTCATCGACTCGCAATACGCGTCGAGCAACGTGTACGTGATGAATCCGAGTGACTCGGGCTTCACGAAGCTTTTCGGCGTCAACTTTGCCGATGGCCGCATCAAGGGCTATGACCTGATGATGCCCGGCGGCAACACGCAGAAGACCTTCTTCGTCATCTGTGTGCGCGGGAACACGGCATACGGGACAAATGACTTCAGCGACAACGGCGCCGGCGCCATCACCGACCGCGCCACCGGCCTCATGTGGGCCAGAGACGACAGCGGCGCCGGGATGAACTGGCAGAACGCCCTGGCCTGGGTGCAGGCGCAAAACGGGCTGGACGCCCATGGGCACAACGACTGGCGCCTGCCCAACGCCAAGGAACTGCACAGCATCGTGGATTACACACGCTCGCCCGCGACGACGCACTCTGCGGCAATCGACCCGATCTTCAATACAACCCCGATCACGGACGAAGGCGGACTGCCCGATTGGCCATGGTACTGGGCATCAACAACGCACGCAGCATACAGCGGCGCCGGCGCAGCGGGCATTTACTTTGCGTTTGGCCGAGCCGGCGGGTGGCAGAAGGCGACGCCCGGCGCCACGTGCTACACCTTTTACGATGTGCACGGCGCAGGCGCACAGCGCAGCGACCCCAAGACCAGCGCCGGCATTGTCACGATGGGCTCAGCCTGCAACGGCGGCACAGCCTACGGGCTTGGACCGCAGGGCGATGTCCAGCGCGCCTCCAACTACGCGCGGCTCGTGCGCGACGACACGTTGACTCGCCGCACTTATCTTCCAGTCATCACCCTGCCATGAGGTTCAGCATGAGCGAACACATCAGCATGATCAAGGCACATATGAAACAACAAAACTCGACCCGGCCGATCCGGCTCCCATGCGCGCGATCGCTTTGCAACATCCTCGTCGTAATCGGCCTCGCACAGGGGCTGGGCGGCTGCGCAGCGCGTGTCGCGCCACCCGCCAGTCCAACCGGCGTCGTCCCCGGCTATAGCCCTGCCATGTGCCTCAACAACACGCAGAATGATCCGGTCTGCAAGGATTGCTGCGATGCGCTCGACACCGACGCCGCTGGGCGCAAAACCTGTCGCGACGCCTGCGCGGTGCACGACTTTTCGGTCAATGCCTCGTTCATCACCATCACGGTCGTGTCGACGCAGGGGCCAAAAGGCGACTATTCCGCGTGCACGCAGACGGGAGCCCAGAGTGAATGCAAGGTGTGCTGCGACTCGCCGGGAGCAATCCTGAACGGCGACCGGCGCTTCTGCCGGGATGCATGCAACCTGATGACCGACGACCACGCGGCGGGAAAGCAACCGCCCAGCCAGCCAGCATCCGGACAGAAGCCACCCGCGCCGAAATCCACTCCATCCGTTGCAGCCCTGCAACCAGTCACCGGCGCTTACCTGTACTCGCAACCCATCGCCATGCCCGCAACCCCGAACACCGACTTCCTGTTCCAGTAAGGATACCTATGACACAGCCAACCCGCCGCACTTTTCTCAAGGGTTCAATCATCGGACTCACCGGGATCATGCTGGGCGCCTGCAGCCCGCCCCGTATCGACCTGCCCGTAGCGGCTGTGTCATCACCAGCCACCACCCCGCTCGTGCTGGCGTCAACACCGCCGCGGGCAACAGCCAAGGCAACCAGAGCAGCGCCGAATGCAGCACCTACGCGCCAGAATATGCCGCCGCTGCAGCCCGCTGCAGCGGCAAGCGGTCTGCCCGTGATCGCGGGCAGGCCGACCGATCGCTCTGTGGCGATCAGCTGCCAGCCTTCAGCGGCCACGACTATCAGCTATGACTACGGCGCCGCGCCAGGTGAATACAGCGCCCATAGCGCACCGCAGGCGGCAGGTGCTGGCATGCCGCTGGAAACGGTCATCGCCGGGCTGCAACCTGGCGCCAGGTATTATGTCCGCCCACGCAGCGGAGACGCGGTCATGCCCGAATTCCGATTCACGACACAGCGACCACCCGGCGCGGCGTTCACATTCTGTATTCAGGGCGATTCGCACCCGGAACGGGTTGGCAAGCAGTTTGACGCAGGCCTGTACCGGCGCACGCTGCTCAGCGCCGCGGCCGATCAGCCCGACTTTTACATGACCATCGGCGACGACTTCAGCGTCGACCAGCTCAAATCGGTCACGGCTGACACCGTCACAGCGCTGTACGCTGCCCAGCGCCAGTACCTCAGCCTGGTCGGCGCGCCGGTGTTTCTGGTGAATGGCAATCACGAACAGGCGGCGCTGGCGAACCTGCGCGGCGCACCGGCCGCCAGGGACGTCGCAATCTGGGCGCAGACGGCGCGCAACGCAACCTTCCCGCAACCGGCGCCGGATGGCTTTTACAGTGGCGACACCGAGTTGGTCGATCCCATCGGATTGCTGCGCGATTACTACGCCTTTACCTGGGGCGATGCGTTGTTGGTGGTGCTTGACCCGTACTGGCATTCGCTGCAGACGGTTGACAACGCGTTCGGCGTTGACCGCGATGTCAAGGGCAAACGCGACCTGTGGAACAACACCCTCGGCGACGCGCAGTATCAGTGGTTCAAGCAGACGCTGCAGAACAGCCGCGCGAAATTCAAGTTCGTCTTCACGCACCACATCAACGGCACCGGTCGCGGCGGGGTCGAGATCGCACACACGTATGAGTGGGGTGACGCGGCGCAGCTTGCCGCGCACCGCCCGGGCTGGGACAGGACGATTCACCAGTTGATGGCCGATCACGGCGTGACTATCTTCTTCCAGGGACACGATCACATTTTCGCCCATCAGGAACTCGACGGCGTGGTTTACCAGACTCTGCCTGAGCCCGCCAACCCGAACCCTGCGGCGTTGGAAAACGCGGACGCCTATCTCAGCGGTGACGTGCTCCCGAACAGCGGGCACGTGCGCGTGACCGTGGCGCCCGATGGGGTTACGGTTGATTACATTCGTTCGTATCTCGACAAGCCCGACGAAGTCGCCTTCACCTATCACAAGTAATACATTACGGGAGCATCTATGACGACACCACGCCTTAACCGGGTTCTTGTGCTAAGCCTGCTTCTCGCCGTGAGCCTTTCGTGCACGACTCAGGCGACCGTGAGCTTGCCAGCGTCGATTGATGTGGGGCCCGACGCAATGCCAACCGCCAGTAGGCAGACGGGTCAACAGGGACGCCAACCCAAACAACTGCCGACGCCACAGGCCTGGCTCCCCTTGATTGCGGGATCAGGCGCCACCGAATACAGCCTGATCCTTGGCCGGCCTACGACCGATGCCATCACTGCCAGCCTATATGCCGCAGTGGACATGGAGATCATGCTGGCCTATGGCGCGGCATCGGGCCAACTGTTGACCCAGACGTCGGTGTTGAATCTCAAAGCCAATGCGCCGCAAAATGTCGCACTGACACAGCTTCTCCCCGACGCGGCGTATTACTACCGGGTGATCGCCAATGGCGCAACCTCTGCAGAGCACACCTTTCACACCCAACGCGCGTCTGGCACGTCGTTCACCTTCACCGTCGACGCCGACCCGCACAATCGCGACCCGAACTTCAACGGCGAACTCTATGTGACGACGTTGACCAACGCCCGCAACGATCACCCCGACTTTCACATTAACCTGGGCGACACCTTCATGACCGAGAAAGTCCACCCGCAAACGATCACCGAAGCCGCAAGCACCTTCACTGACATGCGCTCGTATTTCGGGATCATCGGGGCAGACGCGCCACTGTTTCTGGTCAACGGCAACCACGAGGGCGAACTCGGCTGGCTGCTCACCAGTCGCAACGACAAGAATCTGCCCATCTGGTCGACGCAATTGCGCCAGTTGTACTACCCCAATCCGGCGCCGAATAGTTTCTACAGCGGCGCTACCGCGCCTGACGCAACTCTGGGCGCCGCAGCGGTTCGCGACAGCTACTTCGCGTGGACGTGGGGCGATGCCCTGTTTATCGTTCTTGACCCGTTCTGGTATACGTTGGTCAAACCTCAACCCAACGATCCGAACAGCAACTGGAACTGGACGCTTGGCAGGGCGCAGTACGACTGGCTTGCGCGCACGCTGGCGTCCAGCACTGCCCGCTACAAGTTTGTCTTCACCCACCACCTCGTAGGCGGTAACGGTGCTGATGCCCGCGGCGGCATCGAAGCGGCGCCGTTCTTCGAGTGGGGTGGGAAAAACCCCGACGGCACGTATGGCTTCGATGTCGAGCGTCCCGGGTGGGGTAAGCCGATCCATCAATTGCTGGTCGAAAATAGGGTCAATGTCGTTTTTCATGGGCACGACCACGTCTTTGTCAAACAGGACCTCGACGGCATTGTGTACCAGGAAGTCCCGCAACCCAGCGTTACGATGTACAACAACACCAGCCTGGCCGAAGAATACGGGTATGTAAATGGCGATGTGCGGAGCAGTTCGGGGCATCTGCGCGTGACCGTTACGCCTGCGCAGGCGACCGTAGAGTATGTGCGCGCTTACTTGATACGCGATGAGAATAACAAACAACGGAATGGTCAGATCGCCTATTCTTACGCGATAAAGTAAATAGGGTTGAATTCGATCCTAATACAATGTTGTGCGCGGACGGGCGTCTTTCTGCGTTACGATTTTCTGCGTTACCATTGGGCGCATGAAGTTGGAAGACCAATGTGCCCAATGCGAATGCGCGCAATGCGCGCCGAGGATGTTGCGTGGCCGATAACCCGCGCGCCCAGATCGCGCCCCTATTGACCTCGCAGCCGTCCGACGCGCTGGCGTCTTATTTCGCGCTCGAACATGACCCGCGCCGCACCAAACTGACCGTGCGGGCTGATGCGCATGGCCGGGCGTTGGCGTTTGTGGCCGTGTGCCAAACCGGCATCGATCTATTCCGCCCGATGGTGGTGATGCGCGGCGACGACACGGTTGCGCTGCACGACGCTTTGCGGGCAGCGTTGTCGCCGGGGCGGCAATACCTGTATAGCGCGCCGATCACGTTGCGCCCCGATCTGGAAGCGGTTGCCCACCTGTTCGGCGACTCGCCCAATAAGATTCTGACGCTGGCTAGCGCCAATTTCAAGCCGGTGGTGAACATCCTGGTGCAGACCAGCCGGACGCCGGATGGGCTGTTGCGCGCGGTGATCCGCTCCCGCAATGCCGCCGAGAATGCCGCGGATGCCGGCGTCACCTGGCAGTCTTCGCGTTACTGCGAAGTATTTGTGCGCGTGGCCGAGTCGGCGCGCAATCGCGGCCTGGGCAAGAGTGTGGTGTCGGCGGTGAGCGTGGACATCCTGGCGCAACATCGAACCCCCGTTTATATGGCTGGCATCGACAACGTTCCCTCGCAACGCCTGGCCCTGCGGCTGGGATACCAGGACACCGGCTCGTGGGAATTGAGCGGGGCAATGAGTCTCAGATAGGAGAGACAGGAACGACAGGAGAGATTGGAGAGACAGGAGAGATTGGAGAGATTGGAGATTGGAGATTGGAGATTGGAGATTGGAGATTGGAGATTGGAAGTAGGAGTCTCACGTTTAGAATATGAACCTCTAAGGTTTGAATCAGATATCTCAAATCTCTAGTCTCTAGTCTCTAGTCTCTAGTCTCTAGTCTCGATCTTTAGTAAGGAGTTTTTATTTACCATGTCCAAACGCCGTGATCTGATTGAGCGCCGTCAGGAGCAGGAACGCAAACAGACGTTGATCATCCTCGGAGTGATCGCTGTCCTTGCCATTGTCGTGATTGGCGGCGCCATCATTCTGAACAGCAACGCTAATACCGCTTCCAACGCCAATGCCGCCCAACTGGGCGTCGTCGCATCAAATAAAGCGGTGCCCGCCAATGCCGAGGCCAACGGGCGCGCCTGGGGGCCGAAAGATGCGCCGATCAAGATTGAAGAGTTTCTCGATTATCAGTGTCCCGCCTGCGGCGCGTATAACCGCACCTACGAGGCAGGCGTGATCGACGCGTTTGCCAAGACCGGCCTGGTGCGTTACGAAGTGCGCAGCATTTCATTCATCGGGCAGGAATCGCTTGACGCCGCCGCGGCCGCGATGTGCGCCACTGATCAGAATATGTTCTGGCAGATGCACAACGCGATTTTCGCCAACCAGAGCGGCGAAAACCAGAATGGGTTCAACTCACAGCGCCTGAAGGATATCGCGGGCAAGGCCGGCCTGGACACAGCCGCTTTTAATACTTGCTTTGATTCGGGCAAGTATACGCAGCAGGTGCAGCAGGAGCGCACCGACAGTGAGAACCGCAATGTGAACCAGACCCCAACTTTCTTCATCAACGGCAAGGCTTACCCCGGCACACTTGGCGTCGAGGACTTCAAGAGAGAGTTCAGCAAGATCGCGCCAGATGTGAAGTTCCCGTAAAACTTCTCAATCCTTCCAGCCGTATGCGGTCACTTTCGTCCCTCATTCGGCTGATATAGGCCTGCGCGTCTTCACCAAAAATCTGGCGGTTGCTCAAGCCGGCAAGTTCATTCCATTGGCGGCTAACCTTGCGTGAGGATTGTAAATCGCTCAGGTGAAATTTAAGGTTCTCACCTCGCAATTTTAAGTTTCATGTCATTGTCAGATTCACTAACAGTGTTATACATTGTGCCACGCGTTGTGATCTCCGTTGATACTAAATAAAATAACGGAGTCATCTGCGTCCGCGTTCGTCGCGCGTTTCTCAGTAGCGAAGTTGATCAAGAGCGCGCATGTTGGTGTGTGGTGAAGGATGTGAATAATGACAAGCAGCACCCCGTATAACTTACCCGCCGGGAATACGCCCCGGCCTGCTATCTGGGCCGATGTGCCTGATGAGCAGTGGAATGACTGGCGTTGGCAGATGAGCCACCGCATCACTACCTATGAGGAGTTCTCGCGGGTCATTCATCTGACGCCTGAGGAGACCGAAGGGTTAAAAGCCGAGAACAAGTTCCGCACCGAGATCACCCCTTACTTCGCAGCACTCATTGACCCCGACGACCCCGAGTGTCCCGTGCGCCAGCAGGTTGTCCCGCACTCGCGCGAGCTGGCCGGCTTCGAGGCCATGATGCGCGACTCGCTCGGCGAGGAGTCGCATTCACCGGTGGCGGGGCTGGTGCATCGCTATCCCGACCGCGTGCTCATGCTTGTCACAACCCAGTGCGCCTCGTACTGCCGTTATTGCACGCGCAGCCGCATCGTGGGCGACGCCTCGGCCACTTTCAGCCGCAAGCAGCACGACGCGCAGATCGAGTACATTGCGAGCCATCCGCAGGTGCGCGATGTGCTGCTCAGCGGTGGCGACCCGCTCACACTGCCGCCCAAGGTGCTCGAAGATATACTGCGCCGGTTGCGCGCGATCCCGCATCTGGAAATCATCCGCATCGGCAGCCGCGTGCCGGTATTTCTGCCGCAGCGCATCACCGACGAACTGGTCGACATGTTGCGCCAGTTCCATCCGCTGTGGTTGAACATCCACGTGAATCATGCGAAGGAAGTGACGCCTGAGCTGGCGCGCGCGTGTGCGAAGCTTGCCGACGCCGGCATCCCGCTGGGCAACCAGAGCGTGCTGATGGCGGGTGTGAACGACCATCCCGACACGATCAAGGCGTTGTGCCATGCGCTGGTCAAAATCCGCGTGCGCCCGTACTACCTGTACCAGTGCGACCTTGTGGCCGGCAGCGGGCAGTTCCGCACGTCGATCTCCGCCGGGCTGGAGATCATGGAGGCATTGCGCGGTCACACCAGCGGTTATGCCATCCCCACTTATGCAGTCGATCTGCCGGGCGGTGGTGGTAAGGTGCCGGTGCTGCCGAACTATTTGATCAGCGTGTCGCAGGATCGCGCCGTATTCCGCAACTTCGAGGGCTACATCGCGACCTACGTGCAACCCGCCAACTACCAGCGCCCCAAGCGCAACAAGTGGACTGGCGCGCCGACTGAGGAGCCTGGGCAAAAAGGCGTCGCGTCGCTGCTAGCGGGTGAGGGCATGGTGATCCGGCCTGAAGATTGGACGGGCACGCACACGCGCGGACGCGACGACGATCAGGCTGGCACGGGCGGTGAGGCATCACACATTCTCAATTCTGAAATCATCTCGATTGAGGATATCAAGAATGCGCGCGACGTGGAGATTGCGCCCAACGGCGACGAACCCGTCTGGGCGCGCATCAACTGACTCAAAGGTGTTTCTACTTCACCAGTCCGAAGTAGTGGTCGAAGAACTGCTGCGGGTTCACGCCAAACGCCACCTCGTGCGGCGCCGGGGCGTTGGCGTTTGCCGCTGGCACAAAGACCGTCTTCCCCGAACTATCTGGTTCACCCAGCACGACGTTCACCGTTCCACGTTCGAACGTGCAGATGCTCTCGTCAAAGATCACCGTTGCCGCCAGCGGGTCATGGAATGTGATCCGGTCGGTTTCCTGGAACCACACCTCGGCGAAGTCCAGCACCGGTCGCAGCACCTTTGCCTGGAACCGGCGCTTCACGTTGTTTACATCCATTGTTACTTTCGTCGTCACATCCAGGCCGATGGACAGATGCCGGGGTGGGCGCGCGCGATAGACCAGCGCGGTTGCCTCGGGATCGAGTATCGCATTCCACTCCAGCGGGCCGTAACAATCGGCGCATGCGCCAAAGACGCCAGCCATCGACACCACCTGCTTGAGCAGCCCAGCGGTTTCGGGGTCGCTCTTGAACAGCATCGCGATATTCGTCAATGGGCCAATCGTCAGGAGCGTGACTTCGCCGGGGTATTTGCGAATCGTTTCGCGCAGGAACTTGATCGCCTGCCCTTGCGGGAACTCAGTCTGGTGCGGCCACTTCGGCAGCGCGGCGGCCTGGCGCGCGGTCGGTTGCAGTTGTTTGATAAATAGCGGCATATCCGCGCCGGGGTAGATTGGTATATCAAGCCGCCCGGCCACAGCGCACATCGCACTCGCCATCATGGCGCGCTTTTCCACCTCGCCTGTCACGGTCGTGATGCCCAGCAGTTCGCACTGCGGTTGCGAGAGCAGGTACGCCAGGCACACAGCATCGTCGATGTCCGAGCCAATATCGGTATCAAGAATAATTTTCGTTGTCATGCAAGTTTTTTCTCCACGTCAAAGCACCCGCGCTACGCGTTGTGCATCAGAAACCACAACCGCGCGTCGTTTTATTTGAGCCGCGCCGCCAGTGCCTGAACTGGATCGTTGGCGGCCATGATCGCCGAGATTCCGTTGCCGGTCAGCACGATCATGCGTCCGGCCATATCCGCCTCGCCGATGGCTAACGCAATTTGTGCAGACACGTCCACATCGCGCCCAGGTCTGCCAAGCGAGACGACCAGCCCGACCACGCCGGGCGCGCCCGGTGCGCCACCGACAGTCAGTTTGTCCAATGCGTCGCTCAGGTTTTGCACGCTGCGCTTGAGCGCTTCGTTATCTGCGATGAAGAGGAAGGCCACTGGCTTAGGGAGGCCGGTCGCATCAACAGATCGCGTTGCGTAAGCGCGCACGGCGTCGATATCCTGTCCCGGCAACAGTTCCAGATCTAGCGTGATCGCAAACGAAGAGGCCAGTTGATCGACATACTTCCGGTTGGTCCACAGCGCCCCTTCGCGTTGCATCGCGGCTCTCGTTGCCTCCCAGGCGGAGGCCCAGCGACGCATCTGGGTGCGCGCCGCGGCGTGCAACCGCTTGCCATTCAGTTGCACCGAGTGCCCCTTTGCATAGGTCTGCGCATAGCGTTGCAGTGCGTACATGCGGAATGGCCCAGGGATGGATGGCACGTCGTCTGGCGTGACATCGCCATACCCGTACAGTTGCCGCTGCACGGTGCGCTCCCACTTAGGCCAGTTGGCATCAAGCGCCGCTTTGCGCGCAACGCCGATGCTCTGCGACGGCCTGAGCAGCGCCACACGCAAGGGCACGCCAAATGAGCGGTTCAGGCGCAGACGGCCCAGCATGAACAATAGCACCAACAGCACCGCGACGCCGACGACCACCAGCCACCACCACGGGGCGAGTGTGCTCAATGCGCGCAGCCCCTGATACGACCATGCCCGCGCGGCCATCCACGCCAGGGGCACGCGGCTATAGCCTGCAATGGGTTCAGACTGCAACAACTCTGCGCCCCATGTGGCGTAGATGGCGCTCCATCCGCGCCCATCTGGCAGGGCGCGAATAGCGGCGTTGATTACCCGCGCGCCAGCCACAGTGCGCGCCATGATCTCTCCACCGCCGTGCAATGCCCAGACCAGGTCGCCGCTCGGTAGCCGGCTGACAAAACCGTAGGCGTTGATCGGGATGAACAAGTCAAACAGGTTGCCGATGCCGGCAGGTTGCGGCTGCCACCCATAACCGCCGGCGGCGGCAGCGCTGTACTGGCGCGCCTCGATGATCGCCGTCGTGCTGTTGTAAGTGGCGTCGAGCGGGATGACCTTCATGTTGTCGCTGCGCAGGTTCAAGTCAGATGATGCGCCGCCAGTGCTGGTATTAGAGGCCAGTCCGCGCACCGTGAGCTCGCCCAGCCCGACATTGGCCGCGCGCCAGGTCTTGCCGCCGTCATCCGTCTGATACACGCCCCGGTCGGTCGCGGCTACGCTGAGCGTCCCGCTGGCGTCGTCGGCGACGACTTCCTGCATCTCCACGTCGGTCAGCCCATTTGAGACGGGTGTCCATTTTGCGCCAGAGTCGGTGGAGCGATATGCCCCGCCGGCCATTGTGCCGGCATACAACGCACCGGTCACACGATCGTACACCGTCGACAGAATGTCGGTGTGGGCCATGCCATCCATGGCCGGTTTCCAAGCTTGATCGTTCTGGCCGATGCGGTACAGCCCGGCCTTCACCGCTGCAAACACCGCGCCGTTCTTTTCATCGACCGCCAGCGCCACGATGTTGCCCGGCAGTGAGTTGCCGACCTTCTGCCAGCCGCCGCCATCGGGCTTTGTGCTGTACACACCGCCGGTGAGTGTCCCGGCATACACTGTGCCGTCACGCTCGTCGATCCCCAGCGTCTCGATGTTCTTGTCGGGCATGTTGCCGCCCGCGTTGCGCCAGGTAAAGCCGAAGTCGCGCGACACCTGGACGCCGCCCTTGTAGGCGCCCACGTACACCGCCGACGAGAAGCTGCTGACAGCCACCGAGCGTGGAAAGACCGTCTGCAGCGGTTGCACGATGGCCCATGTTGCGCCGTCACTCGACGAGCGCAAGACATCGCCGTTCGCGGTAATGGCATAGGCGTTGCCGTGACGATCGTCCACGGCGATGGTCTGGATGTCCTGGCCTGCGGACTTCGGCGTCGCCAGTGTCCAGTTGATTGCGCCAAGCGAGGTGCGATACAGACCGTTGCGCGTCCCTGCGTACAGCGCGTTCAGGCCGTGATCGATGCCAAAGGACTGCACTACGGTGTTGGACAGCCCTGTGTTGATGGGCGTCCACGTTGCGCCGTTGTCCTTTGACTGGAACACGCCGCCGCCGAGCATCCCGACGTAGAGTGATCCATCCTGCGGGTTAATGGTCACCGCCTGCACATGGCGCGCGTTGGGGCTTTGTGCTGCAGTCTGCCAGTTCGCGCCGCCGTCGCTGGACAGGAAGATGCCGCTATCGGTTCCGGCGATCAGACCCGCGCCGCCTGGCTTTATCAGCAATGCTCGGACGAGAGTGCTGCGCAACCCGTTGCTGGCTGGCTGCCACGTCGCTGCGCCGTCGCTCGACGTCATCACGCCATTCAGCGTTCCCGCGTATAACATGCCGGTTGTCTGATCCTGCTGCAGCGATTGCACACTCGTATCCGCCAACCCGGACAGGCTGACGAGATAGTTGCCGCTTTGCTTATCGATTTTTAACAGGCCGTGATCGGTCCCGGCATAGATGACGCCCGACTTTGCATCCTTTAATAGAGACAGGACGCTGATTGCCTTGCTCTTACTGCTCAGCAGTTCCCATGTTGTCGTCACATCAAAGCTGTGCCACAGCCCGCTGTCGGATGCAACGAACACTTCTCCGGGCTGATCACCGACCAGGAACTGGTGAATATAGGTGTTGCTCACGCCAGGTCCGATCGTCTGCCAAGTTGCGCCCTGGTCGAGCGACGTATACATGCCATAGCCCAGCATGCCCGCATACATCACCGGGATGCGCGAGTCCTTTGCGACGGTGAGTAGTTTGTCACCGCGCAAACCTTTGCCCAGCGGCGCCCAGGTTTGTCCGCGATCGCTGCTGCGATAGAGGCCTGCGCCAAACAGCACGGTGTACATTACGTCGTTATCTTTATCGTAAAGCAGGGATTGCACGTCAATGCCGGGCAGACCATGGCTGGCGGGCGCCCAGGTCACGCCGCCATCTGTGGATCTGAACACACCGCCGTTCGACCCTGCGTACAGATCGCCGGTTTTGGCGTCGATCTCAATTGCGCGCACGACCGAGAGTGCGGCGGGGCCGGTGGCTGCGTGGCTGAGTCCCACCGCCGGCGTCAAGGCGTTGTCCAGCGAGGTCAACCCGGCGATGGCGACGACGAAGATGATCAGCGCCGTGACGATTCTGCGAATCAGTTTGATGACGCGCGCCGGGCGGAATGGCAATGGCTTTGTGTTTGCGGAAGAACTGACAACTGACTTAAGTTTCTGCATGGTAACCTTGCGTCTCACAGCACTGGTGTGCAATGCTACTTAAAGCTGTGTGTGAAACGCTAACTGTTTTGTGCCACAAAATCGCCGATTGATGACGCGGGGGGCGCGTCAGAGCGCGAGAGGGGCTGGGAGATGTCAGACTTCTTCATAGAAGTCTGACATCTCGTTGGCGCTACTTCAACTTCAACTGCTTGACGAGGTCGATAAATTCCTCGTACTCCTCTTCGGTCAGATGCACCGTCACCATTCCCAACTCGAGATCGTAATAGATCCCATCCGGTTCCTTCACTTCAATGATGGCGAAGCTTTCTGTTTCGGCGAGGTAATTCTCGTTATCTGATGAATCTACTGGCATGGTTGCTCCTTAATTGCGTAATTGAACTGTTCGCTATTGTCTGCGTCATCCTGTGCGGCCTGTGTCGTTCACGCATGTATCAGGATGCTCATAAGCACAACCCTCATTTTACATCCCGATTGTGATGTCTGCTCCAGCGGGTGATGCATCGAGCACCCAGTAGCGCGCCGACAGCCCGGCATGTTCGTAGGCTGCCTGCATCGCTTGCCCGATGCGCTCGTGATTCTCGCGCGCAAACGCCAGTATGCCAGGCCCGGCGCCACTGAGACACACCGCCACCGAGCCCTGTTCGAGCGCCGCCTTTTTTACATCCGCCGCGCCCGGGATGAGCGGGATGCGGTACGGCTCGTGGATGCGATCATCCATTGCGCGCGTGAGCAAGTTGTCATCCCCATTGCGCAGCGCTTCGGCCACCAGCATGACGCGCCCGATATTGAGCACTGCGTCTGCGCGGCTCAAAGTTTTAGGCACTGCGGCGCGCGCCTGAATCGTGAGGAAGTTATACGCCGGCACGCACACTACCACTTTCCACGGCGGCAGTTGCACGCGTTCAGCCACCACGCTCGCGCCGTTGTACGAGATCAGGATCAACCCGCCATACAGGGCAGGCGCGACGTTGTCGCCATGACCTTCCAGCGCGGTCGCGCGTTCGATCACGGCATCGAGGTTGACACTGCCGTAGGCGAGTGCGTTGGCAAAGATCAACCCGGCCAGCACCGCAGTTGAACTCGACCCCATCCCGCTGGCGCACGGGATGTTGTTGTGGCATGTGATGCGATACCCCTGATTCTTGTAGATGTCCGGACCGATCAACCCCGGCTTTTCGAAGTTGATGCGATAGAGTTCGCCGCGCATCGTCTGCGCGATCAGGTTGTTGCCGCCCGTAGGCAGAATATCGGCCCCTTCGCCATGCGACTCGACGGAGATGACCGGCTCGCCCGGGACGCGATGCAGTTCAAAAGTGTTCCACAGATCGAGCGCCATGCCCATGCAGTCGAAGCCGGGGCCGAGGTTGGCGCTGGTAGCGGGTACGCGGACGGTAATCATTGCTATTGAAGTCTCTTGTGTAGCCAGGTGATCTTACAGGTCGAGTAGTGCGACTAGCGCGTCGATCTTCGGTTCGATGATCTGCGGCGGCGCAGACAGTCGGATGGCGGTGTCGGGATCCTTCAATCCGTGGCCGGTGAGCACGGCGACAACCCTCTTGCCGCGCAGGTCGATCTTGCCTTCGCGCAAGGCTTTCGCGATGCCGGCCAGACCGGCGGCAGAAGACGGTTCGCAGAAGACGCCCTCGTTGCGCGCCACAAGCTGATACGCTCGCAGGATTTCGTCGTCGCTGACGGCGTAAATCTGGCCGTCGGACTCCTCAAGCGCGGTCGCGGCCTCATGCCAGCGCGCCGGGTTGCCGATGCGGATCGCGGTGGCGATGGTCTCCGGATGCTCCACTACATGCCCCAGCACGATCGGGGCGGAACCGGCGGCTTGCGCGCCCAGCAACTGCGGGCGGGAAGAGACCACGCCGTCAGCATAGTACTCCTGAAAGCCCAGCCAGTACGCCGTAATGTTGCCCGCGTTTCCGACGGGCAGGCACAGCCAGTCGGGCGCGCCGCCCAATGCGTCACACAATTCAAACGCGGCGGTTTTCTGGCCTTGCAGCCGCGCCGGGTTCACCGAGTTCACCAGCGCGATAGGCGCGCGCTGCGTCGCCTCGCGCACCATGCGCAAGCCGTCGTCAAACGACCCGTTGATCGAGATCACCTGCGCCCCATAACTGAGCGCGCCGGCCAACTTGCCCACGGCGATCTTGCCATCTGGCACAAGCACCACACATTTGAGCCCGGCGCGAGCGGCATATGCCGCGGCGGATGCCGCCGTGTTGCCGGTGCTGGCGCAGATCACGGCCTGCGCGCCGTCGGCGACGGCCTGCGTTATGGCAGTCGTCATGCCACGATCCTTAAACGAGCCGGTGGGGTTCAGCCCCTCGTATTTCAGATACAGTTCGAACCCGCCGCCCAACGCCTGCGCCAGAGCCGGGGCGGGGATCAACGGTGTGTTGCCTTCGAGCAATGTGACAGGCGGAACGGCGTCCGTGATGTGGATGCGCTCGCGATAATGCGCGATCACGCCCTGCCATGACGCCTGAGTGCGTGTGGGTTGTGATGACATAGAGGCGGATTGTACACGCGCCTCGCGCCCACGCGCCCGAAACGATACAACGATACAACGATACAATGACGCATTGAGATCCTATGCCTACATCTACTACAGAAATCATCCCGTTTCTGATTCAAACCGCCACGCGCATCGTCATCGCCATTGTTATCTGGTTCGCGGGAAGGTTGCTGATCAGGTATGCCCTGATGCTAACCGACAAGGGGATGCTCACCCGCCAGATTGACCCGACCAGCATTCGCTACGCGCGTTCGGCGTTGAGCCTGTTGTTGAATGTTTTGCTCCTGGTGGCGCTGCTGGGTTATTTTGGCATCGAGACCACGAGCATGGCTGCGCTCTTCGCCGGCGCAGGCATTGCCATAGGCGCCGCAGTGAGCGGCTTGCTGGTGCATTTCACGGCTGGCATCTTCCTGCTGTGGCTGCGCCCGTTCAAGGTCGGCGATTACATTACCGCCGGAGGAATCACCGGGACGGTAACCGAGCTTGGCATCCTTTACACGAAGATCAACACTTCCGACAACGTGCTGACGATGGTGGGCAATAACATGCTCTTCACGGGAGTCATTCAGAACTTCAGCGCCAATCCCTACCGGCGCGTCCAGATATCGGCTCAGATCGCGCACGATGCGGATCACCAGAAGGCCATAGCGGCGCTGGAGCAGATGGCGCGACAACTCCCCAACGTATTGGCTGATCCCGCGCCGAGCGCAATAATAGGCGAATTACGCGCTGGCGGGCCGTTGCTCACCCTGGCGATGTTCTGCAACAATGCGCACTACTGGCAGGTGTTTCACGATGGCAACCGCCTGGTGCGCGAGACGCTGGCGCAGGCGGGCGTGGCCGTGCTGTAGCGGTGTATACTCCGTGCGCCATGGAACAACCTGCATTTAAGGTATATCGATATCGCTGGGTCATTTTGCCAGCGTACATGTTGACGGCCGCATTTAATCAACTCCTGTGGATTACCTTTGCGCCGATCACAAGCCAGGCAACCGCCTACTACGGCGTCAACGATCTGAGCATCGCGCTGTTGTCGCTGTGTTTTATGGTCGCGTACCTGGTCGTGTCGATACCGGCGTCGTGGTTGATTGACACGCGCGGGTTTCGAGTTGCGGTAATCGTGGGCGCTGGATTGACCGGCGTGTTCGGGCTGATGCGCGGGCTGGCCGGGTCAAATTACACGCTGGCTTTGCTCGCTCAAATTGGCATTGCGATTGGTCAGCCCTTTATCCTGAATGCGCTGACGAAGGTCGCGGTGCGCTGGTTCCCCTTGAGCGAGCGCGCCACGGCGTCGGGACTGGGCTCGCTGGCGATCTACGTCGGCATTCTGGCAGGCATGGTCGCTACTCCGCTGTTGATCCAGCAGACCGGCATGACCACACTGCTCCTGATCTACGGCGCAGGCGCGTTGATCTCAGCCGTGATCTTCGTGCTGGTGGCGCGTGAGCATCCCGCCACACCGCCCGGGCCGGCAGAACAGGAAGTGCGGTCGTCGATGCGCGAAGGCCTGCGACTCGTCCTCCGCAAGCCCGACTTTCTGATTCTTCTGCTCATCTTCTTCATCGGGCTGGGTGTGTTTAACAGCGTGACGACATGGATTGAGGATATCGTCCGCCCGCGCGGATTCTCCACGACACTCGCGGGCATCACCGGCGGGCTGATGATCTTTGGCGGTGTGGTTGGCGCAGTGATACTGCCGACCCTGTCCGACCACTATCGCCGCCGCGTGCCGTATCTCAGGATTGCGCTGGCCGGCGCGATTGTCGGGCTGGTGGGCATCACGTTTGCCGCCGACACGCTCTTGCTTATGATCTCGGCCGTCATCCTCGGATTCTTCCTGCTGAGTTCCGGCCCGATCGGGTTTCAATACGGCGCCGAGATTGCGCAGCCAACGCCGGAAGGCACGTCCACCGGGCTGTTGCTGCTGATGGGACAGATATCCGGCATCGCGTTTATTGTCGCGATGGACAGCTTCCGGGAGGGCGACCCAACAACTGGCGCCATGACGCCCTCGCTCGTCGTGATGATCGTTCTGACCGCGATCTGCC
>Ga0118677_10001648_pt1 | contig 46726 bp, 45 predicted proteins | sample AliMusrvi5mmetaG_FD_86154 | JGI IMG/M metagenome (GOLD analysis project Ga0118677, IMG submission 86154) | reverse complement strand
CCAGAAAATCCACAGATTTCACAGATTCACACAGATTTTCCTTTGCCGATGACACGCCGGTTTTTTCCACGGCCCTCCAGTTTTTTGATGCAATCGCCCTGCACGAACAGGGAGGAGATTAAAACTTGGCGCGATTTCTGCTTGCTGATCCGCGCCAAGGGCCTACCTTCGCTCATCATGGCCGGCATGCAACAGGTCCAAACTCTTTCACTGCAGCAAACGCTGGCGCCTCAGCTCCAGCAAAGCTTGCAGATTTTGCAGGTTCCCCTCATGGAACTGCGAAATCTGATCCAGGCGGAGCTGGCCGTGAACCCGGTGATCGAGGAGGAACGCACCGAGCCGAGCCTGGAAGACAAGCAGCGGGAGCGGGACGAGTTCAAGGAGGAGTTTGAGCACCTTGCCAAGCTCGACGAGGAATGGCGCGATTACATGTCCCAGAGCAGCGCCTATTCCGCGCGCTCCCAAGAGGACGAGGAGCGCCGCCAGTTTTTCTTCGACTCGATCGTCACCAGCGAAACCCTCCAGCAGCATCTCCTCGAACAGCTCCAGACCAGCGAACTCTCCTCCTCGCAGCGCAAGATCGCCGAGCTCATCATCGGCAACATTGATGACATCGGCTTTCTGCAAGTCTCTCCCGAGGAGATGTCCCAGAACACCGGCCTTGCTGTCGCAGAAATCCAGGAGGTCCTGGAGGTCATCCAGATGTTTCATCCCGTGGGCGTCGGCACGCGGGATTTGCGCGAGTGCCTTCTCGTCCAGCTCCGGCGCGTGGGCAAGGCGGATAGCTTGGAATACAGGATCGTATCCCATCATTTGGAAGACCTCGCCAAGCACCGCTACCCGGAGATCGCCCGTCGGCTCGGCTCCACCCCGGAGCAAATCCAGAAGTGCGCGGATTTCATCGCCACGCTCGATCCCAAGCCGGGCCAGCTCTTCACGGCGGAGATGACCAACTATGTCCTGCCCGACGTCACCGTCGAGAAAATCACCGGCGAGTGGCAGATCAGCCTCAACGGTGATCAGATCCCCCACCTGCGCATTTCCAACACCTACAAGGACCTGATGGCGAAGGACGAAAACCCGGCGGAGGTGCGCGACTACATCCGGGAAAAAATCCGCAGCGGCAAGTTTCTCATTAAGAGCATCCACCAGCGGCAGCAAACCATCTCCAACATTGCCCATGAGATATTCGAGCGGCAACGGGAGTTTTTTGAAAAGGGGCCCACGGCGCTCCGTCCGTTGACGATGGTGCAGGTGGCCGAGGTCGTCGGCGTCCACGAAACCACGGTGAGCCGGGCCATTTCCGGAAAATACATGGCTACGCCGTGGGGCGTCTTTGAGATGAAATATTTTTTCACCCCCGGCTACCAGACCGCCGACGGGGAGACCATGAGCAACACGAGCGTCAAAAACGCCATCACGGAACTGGTCAAGGACGAGGATTCGCGCCACCCGCTCTCGGACAAGGAAATCGTCGATATCCTCACCGAACGTGGCATCCCCATCGCCCGCCGCACGGTCGCCAAATACCGCGCCGAAGCCGGGATACTCCCCAGCAACATGCGCAAGAGTTACTGAGCGGGAGCCCGGCGCCCGTTGCTCAACGCTTCCAGTTCGCCCGGCTTCCAGACGTCCCAGGCTTGGATTTGGCGGGCCAGTTCGTCCGAGCGCCGTTCGGCGGCTTCCCGGCTGAGGTGGTAAAACGTGTCGAGGTAGTTTTGGCGTCCGGGATAGGTTCCCAGGCGCGGGTCTTTCAAGACCGGCAGGATTTGGCTGATCTCCGCGAGCAGCGCTGCGTTCGCCTGCTGGAGTTCGGCGGCGTTGTTAGCCTCCCGGTAGGCCCATGCCAGAGAGTAGGCCACGCGCACGCCGTGGGCCTCGCACCACTGGCGCGTCCAGCTCAGGAGCTTTTTGTTGTCTGTGGAAAGGTGGGTGCCGTAGTAGGGGGACAGCTCGGGGACTTCCATGCGGCGGTCGGTGGTTTGCCAGCCGCTGGCATCGGTTTCGGCGAGAGTGTAGGGCCAGCGGGTTTTGTTTTTCTTTTTCCGGAAATAGGATTTCCAGACCACGACGAGCCGCTGCCAGCCGATGTTGGAGTGCAACGCGGTGCCAAGCCAGGGGGCGGTGGGGACCTCCCACGGCTGGTAAACCCATTCGGGGTGGCCGAGCGCGTTGCTGATTTTGCAGCCGCTGGAGACGAGCTCGTGGGGGCGGGTCAGGACAGGCGGTTCGAGGGAGACGATGAGCTTGTCGCCGGGATGCAACTCGCCGAGCGCCCAGTGGGTGAGCATCGTGGCGCCAAAGGGCGCTTCGAGCCCCAGGTTCACCGCAGGAAGCCCGTGCTGCTCAAGCATCCGGGTGCCGATCACCGAGAAGGCGACGCTTGAGCCGCCGATGACGACGACTTTTTTGCCGTGTTCGCGCGTCATTTTCCCGCTCCACGCCAGTTTGTTTTTGCAAAACTGCGTGTAGAACTCGATCTCCGGGTCGAGCCGGGTGCAAAAGAGCGAGCGGCCAGCCAGGGCGATCAGGGCGACCGCCGCGAGCAGGAGAGGGAAGCGTAAAAGGAGTAGTTTAGAACGCAAAGTAGATGAATCCGGTGTTGCTCTCAGGTGAGAGAAAGATGATCAGCACAATGAGAACCAGAAGGACGGCGGGCCGCCGCAGGTAGTAGTAGGGTTCGCCTTTCCATTTTAACGAGAGCCATTCTGCAAGGAGCACCAAGGCGCAAAGGGCGAGAAAATGGAAGGGCCGGTCTTTCCATGCGTCCAGAATTTCGTGCCAGAACGCCGGTTTGTAGGCGGCGGGCGTGAGCAGGGTCTGGAGCTTCGCAAAGAATACCGCCGGGCGGTTGTCGTAGAAGAACGGCCAGACGAAGAAGACGCTGCCCAGTGTGAGCAGCCATCCCAAAAAAGAGGGCAGGGGGATGCGTTTTCCCAGCAGGCGGTTGACGATGAGAAACGCGCCGTGGCTGGCTCCCCACAGGATGAACCCCCAGCCGGCCCCGTGCCAAAGCCCGGAGACCACGAAAACGAAGGCGATGTTGGCGGCCCACCAGCCGACGCGCCCGCCGCCCAGCGGGATGTAGAGGTAGTCCCGGAACCATTGGCTGAGGGTGATGTGCCAGTGCCGCCAGTATTCGGCGATGCTGGTGGAGAGAAACGGGCTGTGAAAATTGAGCGTGAGCCGGATGCCCAGGCAGCGGGCCAGCCCCAGGGCGATGAAGCTGTAGCCCGCAAAATCGTAATAGATGCGAAGGCCGAAGAAGAGGTTGGCCAGCCAGATGGCGTAGGCATTGGGGGTCGGGGCGGGGTTGAACCACGTTGCCAGATTGTCGGCCAGCGCACATTTGAAGAAGAGGCCCAGCACCATCCAACTCGCCCCCTCGTCGATGTTCTCTTTGGTGAACGAGAACCGGAAGCACTCCATCTGCGGGAGCAAATCCTGGCGGCGCTCGATGGGGCCCGCGACGATTTGCGGGAAGAACCCGGCGAAGTTCATGTAATCGAGAAAGCGGGGCAGCGGCTGCTTGAAGCTGATGGTGTCCAGGACGAAAGCGACCTTCTGGAAAGTGTAAAAGGAGATGCCGACCGGGATGACGATCTCGCGCAGGGCCGGAATATCCTGCCCCAGCACGCCGTGGAGCCAGAGTTTGGGCACGGAGAGGTTGAGGTGCAGGACGGTGTGGAGGAAGAAGTCCCCGTATTTGTAGAAGAGCAGCGGGAGGAGTTGCAGGGGGATCAGCACGAAGAGGTAGCGCCGGGGGGCGCGCCCGTGGTAATGCAAAATCCATTTCAGCCCGAGGTAGCTCAACACGGCCACGGCGAGGAAGATGGCGAACGTCAAGCCGCTGATGTTCGCAAGCAGGAAGAGGCCGAGCGAGAGCAGGGCGGCTTTGTCGAACCACCCGGGCGGATTGCGCCACACGGCGCGCGTGAGGAAGATCGCCACCAGAGCACCCGCCAGGAGCTCCCAGAACCGGAGTTCAGCGAAATTCATAAAACTGGAAAAGGCGGTTGCACCACGGGAGAGAAGAAAATGGGATGTGCCGGGAGCGCGGGCGAACCCGAAAACCGGAGCGGCTCGGTTTTAGAGCGGCTGCCAAAAAATCTTTCCGCAAAGAGAGGGGCGGCACGGGTCATCGCGCGGCGTTGCAAGCTTGGGCAGTATGGACAAATACAGCCGCTGCGCTTGCGCCTTGCGCGCCGCCCCGTGGCGCCGCCTTCTTTATCTGGAAATTTCTTTTGGCAGACGCTCTAATAGGCGCAGCGAGCGGGAAGGGCAACTCTGATTTGCGAAACGGTGTGCGTTGCCGGAGCGCGATGGAACGTGCGGACCTCAAACGAAAGCTACCGGTCCGCCCTGCGCATCCGCGTTTCCGGGGAGCGGAAGGGGTCAAACGCCACCTCGGAGCCGTCGGCTTTCATTTGATAGACGATCTGCATGAGTTCCCCCAGCCGGCCCTTGGGCCAGCCTCGGGTCACAAACCATTGCAGATACTCGGCGGGAAGCTCGTGCAGGCGACGTCCGGCGCAGCGTCCGAAGGGCATGACGGTGCGGGCGATTTCCTCGAGCTCGGCTGCCGCCCGCGCGCGGAGCGCATCGCTTTCAGGATCAAAGGGCGTCTCCATTAGGCGCAATCATCCAAACAAGCGTGTTGCAGCGCAAGCGCAAACAACAAAACACCCGGCGGGAAATGATTCGCGCCGGGTGTTGGTGAGTGTTTGGCGTGGGGGTTAGCGTTGCACGCGGCCGCTGCCGTCGCCTTTGACCAGCGATTCCACCTCTTCGAGCGTTACGCGGTTGTAATCGCCGGGGACGGTGTGTTTGAGGGCGCTCGCCGCCACGGCGAACTCAATGGCGCTCTGCGGTTCGTCTCCGCGCAGCGAAGCGAAAATGAGCCCGCCGCCAAACGAATCCCCGCCGCCGACGCGGTCGATGACGTTGAGGTCATACTTGCGGGAGTAGTAGGCCTTGCCGCCGGTCCAGAGCATGGCGCTCCAGCCGTTGTGGCTGGCGGAATAGGACTCGCGCAGGGTGATGGCCACCTGCTTGAAGCCGAAGCGTTCGGTGAGCTGGCGGGCCACGTCTTCATACTGGGCGTGCTCGATCTTGCCGCTGGTGACTTCCGCTCCGTGGATGCCGAAGACGCTCTCAGCGTCCTCTTCGTTGGCGATGCAGACGTCCACATATTGCATGAGCTTGCCCATCACCTCGCCGGCTTTCTGCTTGCTCCAGAGTTTCTTGCGGTAATTTAGGTCGGTGCTGATGGTGAGGCCCAGCGCTTTGGCCGCCTTGCACGCCTCTTCCACCACCGCCGCCGCGTTGTCGGAGAGCGCGGGGGTGATGCCCGTCCAGTGGAACCAGCGCGCGCCAGCGAAGGCGGCCGCCCAGTTCACTTCGCCCGGCTTGATCTCGGCGATGGCCGAGTGTGCGCGGTCGTAGGTGACCTTGGAAGCGCGCTGACTGGCCCCGGTTTCCAGAAAATAGATGCCGATGCGCTCGCCGCCGCGAACGATGTGCCCGGTGCCGACGCCGAGGCCGCGGAGTTCGTTGATCGCGCCCTGGCCCATGTCGTTTTTGGGCAGACGGGTCACAAAGTCGGCTGTGAGGCCGTAGTTGACCAGTGAGACGGCCACATTGGCCTCCCCGCCGCCAAAGGTTTTTTCAAGGACGGGGGCTTGCACAAAGCGAAGGAAGCCGGGTGTGGCCAAACGCATCATGATTTCACCAAAAGTTATAACGTCAGACATAGGAGGGCGAGGCTAGTAAACCTCCGGAAAAACCGCAAGGGATTTGCTGCCGGGAAACGAACGCGGATCAGGAAACCCGAAAAATAATCACACCCATCTCATAGCATCTGGGCATAAGTTGTCGAGCCTCGGAATTGCGGGGCTGGAGCGTAGCGGGATGAAAAGCGAGATTTAGGATTTTTCAGTGATTCTCTGGCACGGTCAAGGATGTGGGTGTCCCACAGGAATGTTCAGAGCCCGTTGAAACAAGGCTGCTGCGGGGTGGCTATGAAAAGGAAGGATCCCGATTGTCCAATATTACGGAATACAATCATACGCGCAAATGCGAATTGACTCCCATCGCCCTCACGCCGTATTAACTTATTTCGTCAAGTCTATAACAACTAAAAACGCCCCCAAAATGTTATGAAAACGAAACTTGCAACACTTCTTTGCGGTTTTGCTTTGCTTGGTGCAACGATCACAGTCAATGCATCCTTCGTCACCCTTGATCTCCAGGGAAATTCCACGCTTTCAAACAGTGCGGACATTGCCGGATTCCCTTTGGGAGTGCCGACCTATCTCGGCGGGGTCCCCTTCCTCCAAAACAACAGTCACGGCCAAGTATGGAACGCCGCATTGGATGCTGGAGTTGGTAGTGGGAGCCCGGTAAGCCACACGCTTTCGGTGAGTATTCCGAATGCGACCGGTTTTTACTCGCTCATCAATACTTGGTGGGGACAGGACGCAGCCGGGGGTTCATTTGCCTCATTAACCTTTAATTTTGGCGATGGCAGTTCCTTCACCAAGGACCTCTATGGCAACCAGGATATTCGAGATTTCAACAATCCATGGTCAATGTATACCACCACCATCAATGGCACGACCACGCTGCCGGTGTATCAAAACACTTCCGGTGCGGCTTATTATATTGATCGGCAGTGGTTCGATTTCAGTTTATATGGCGACTCCGGCAAAACGCTGACATCCGTTGTTTTCAATGACACTGGCGCCTGGCTTTCTCAGCGCTATCTGGTTTCCGGAGCGACAGTTCAAAGCGGGGTTGAAGGCCAGGTAACGGCGCCAATGCTGACCTCTGGCGAGATAGGCGGACCCGTTACGGTCCCCGAACCCTCCACGTGGGCGATGTCTCTTGTTGCAGGATTGGGAGGACTGCTTGCCTACCGCCGCCGTCGGTAACCCCCAAACAACATCCCTCATGATGCAAATCCCCGATGCCTTGCAAGGAGTCGGGGATTTTGCTTTTACCCTTGATGGGCACGTGACTGTGGGATGGCTGTGAAAAATAATGAGGACACACGGCGGTCTAAGAGGGGATAGACCGCCGGTGTCCTCTTGCATGAACCGCTCGCCGCTGGGGGGAATTTGGCGACTGGTTCAAAATGTATCAATGCGTTCTTTTGACGCCCAGCCGCGGTCGGAAAGACTCCAGCCAACAACCTCTGAAAACTGGAGCCTTTCCTTCCGCCCAGGCTAGGAACAAACCAACGGGTTCGCCGGTATTGCACCGACGAACACCGCATCCAAAACCACCCAAGCGCCACTTCCCTGCGCCGCGCTCGCCCAATGTGTCACCACCTCGCAATGGTGAAAATTCCGCTTTGCGTTCGCAAACCAACCCGCACCGGTCCGCCGTTGCCTCGATTCCCTGGGAAAACGGGTTTCCTCGGGGTAATGCAGTCCGATTTGCCGGGGGGAACGCAAATTCATGGTGCAAAACGTAGCGTCCTGCGCGTGGCATGAAAATCAGGTGGAATCGGTTTGCTCCCTACAGGGAACCCTGACTGGTGGGGAAAGGCGCCGGGGAAATGCGCCTGGAAACGATGATAGAGCGGGCTAACCGCCTGTTGACACCTCGAAAAGCAGTTCGTCGAGCATGGCGAGGCTCAGGCCCCAGATGGTTCGGTTGCCGACTGGGTAGGAGGAGACGATGCGTTCGGGATCGTGGGGGTGGGGCATTGGCTCCCGGTTTGCCGGATCGAGGAAAAAGTGGAGCGGAACCCAGTGTGTTTCGACGACTTCGCCGTTTAGTTGCAGCACAACCGGCTCAATTAGTTCATAGACAAAGGGATAGATGCTCAGGGGGATATGCCTGGAGCGCGCGCGCGCCCGGAGTTCTGAGAGCCGGCCCAGCAGCTTTGCGCAGGAATCCAAGGCGACCCCGAGTTCCTCGCGCGTTTCCCTCTGCGCCGTGTGTTCGGGGGAGCGGTCCTGCGGTTCCACGCGTCCACCGGGAAAACCCAGATGGCCCGACCACGGGTCTTGGGGATGTTCCGCCCGCCGGATGATGAGAATTTCAGGTTCCCCGGTGGCGTCCACTGCGCGCAGGATCATCGCCACTGCGGCATGCGCCAGTTCACTGGAATCGGCAAGGGTGCGCGGCGCATGACGGGCGAGGTTTTCCTGAATCCGCCGGAGCGTGACCGGACCGCTGCCTTGGAGGGGCAGATGCTGCGAGCCGTGGTGGGTTTGCGTCTGCATGCGGAAGGGTGGGTAAGATTCCATAAAATACATCGGATTGCCACCCGTTTTCAGCGGGGGGATTCCGTGGTGTTTTTTGGAGCGAATATTCTTGATGATGCCTTCGTTTTGCCCCTGAATAACCATCCACCTTGGGAATTTAACCTCCCAGGAGTGCGTCGGTGCGGGAATGCCGTGAAAATCGGCAACAGTGTCGCTGCTGTAACCGGATACGAAACCTCAGGGCCACTCGGCAAAATTGCCGGGGAAGGCGAGGCGGTAGGATTGAAGCCGGAAGTCAGAAGACCGTTCGACGTGCGTAGAACCGTGAACCCTTCGTAACAAAGGAGAACCCATCCATGCCGTATTTCCGTCCGCCATTTAGCCGAGTGTGCGCTTCATTTGCGCCGCTCCTGCCATTGCATCTGGCCGTTTAGCGCGCATTGCGTCGCGTTTTTCGGGTTTTCCAATGAGCAGGCTTATTCTCGTCACTGGCGGAAGCCGGGGAGGCAAGAGCGCGTATGCGCAGGGGCTGGCGGAAGCGCTGCCCGGCGCGCGCGCGTTTGTTGCGACGTGCCCGGTGATCGACCCGGAAATGCGCGAACGCATCCGCCGCCACCAGTTGGCGCGCGCCAAGGGCGGCTGGGTGACCTTTGAGGAGCCGCTCGATCTCGCCGCCGCGCTGCACCGCGCCAAAGAACAGCCCGTGGTGCTCGTCGATTGCCTCACGCTCTGGGTCAATAATGTGATGTATGAGGCCGAACAGCAGGGACGGGACGTCTCCGAGGCGGAGATCGCCCGCCGTTGCAAGCCGGTGCTCGACGCCGCCCGCGCCCACGGCGGCACGGTCATTTTTGTGACCAACGAAGTCGGCATGAGCCTTGTGCCGGAAAATCCGCTCGGACGCCGTTTCCGTGATCTCGCGGGCCGCGTCAACCAGATCATCGCCGCAGCCTGCGACGAGGTGTTCCTCGTCGTCTGCGGCCAGCCTCTCAAAATCAAACCCCAAAATTAGTTCCAAACCCAACCCGCACCCACCATGAGTCTCCTAGAAAACACCCTCCGCCAGATCGAACCCCAGGACGCCGCTTCCCGCTCGGCAGCGCGCGCCCGGCTCGAACAACTTACCATGCCGTATTGGGCGCTTGGCCGCTTGATGGACCTGGCGGAGGATATTGCCGGGATGACGCGTTCCATGCGCCCCCCGGTCGCCCGCAAGGCCGTCGTGGTGATGGCTGGAGATCACGGGGTTGCCGCTTCGGGTGTGAGCCAGTATCCGCAGGAAGTCACCGTGCAGATGATCCACAATTTCGTCAACGGTGGCGCGGGCTGTAACGCGCTGGCGCGGCAGGTCGGCGCGAAAGTGGTGGTGGTGGATGCCGGGGTCGCCGGTGATCTGAGCGTGCTCGTTGCCAACGGCAGCATCATTTCCAAGCGCGTGGCTCCCGGCACGGCGAACATGCACACCGGCCCGGCGATGACGCGCGAGCAGGCGGTCCGTGCCGTGGAAGTGGGCATCGAGGTCGCCTTTGAACTGGCCGGTTCCACAGACATCTACGCCACGGGTGAGATGGGGATCGGCAACACCACGCCGAGCAGCGCGATTGTCGCCGCGCTGACGTGCAGCGAGGTGGAGGAGATCACCGGGCGCGGCACCGGCATCGACGACGCGCGGCTGCAAAACAAGATCGCCGTGATCAAGGAGGCGCTGCGTGTGAACCAGCCCGACCCGGCGGACGCGCTGGACGTGCTCGCCAAGGTGGGCGGCTTCGAGATCGGCGCCATCGCGGGGCTGATCCTCGGAGCGGCGGCGTTGAAGAAGCCGGTGGTCGTGGACGGGTTTATCACCACCGCCGGGGCGCTCATTGCGCAAGGACTTTCTCCGGTTTCCGCGCAATACATGATCGCTGCGCATCGGAGCGTGGAGCCGGGGCATCGCGCCGCGCAGGAGAAACTTGGCAAACAGCCGTTGCTGGACCTGAACCTGCGGCTCGGCGAAGGCACCGGTGCGGCGCTCGCCATGAACTTGGTGGAAGCCGCCGTGCGCATCCTCACCGACGTGGCGACATTCGCAGAGGCCTCTGTTTCCACGGCGGACAAATAACCATGAAGCGTTTCATCGCCGCCCTCCAGTTTCTCACCGTCTGTCCGTTTGTCTCGCGCGTAGCGTGCGACGAACGCGACATTGGGCGGAGCACCACTTGGTTTCCGGTCATCGGTCTGTTGATCGGCGCTGTGGTGATGCTGCTGGATCGCGGCTTGAGCGCGCTGTTTCCTCCGCTTGTCTCCAGTGTGATCGCGGTGATTGCGTTGACCGCCGCTTCGGGCGGGTTGCACGCGGATGGCCTGGCCGACACCGCCGATGGGTTCCTGAGTTCCCGCCCGCGCGAGTGCATGTTGGAAATCATGCGCGACAGCCACACGGGGGCGATGGGGGTGCTGGGGATCGTTTGCGTTTTCGCCCTCAAGATCGCCGCGATTGCCTCCGTCCCCCCGGCACTGCGCTGGCAGGCGCTGTTGTTGATGCCATTCGCCGGGCGCTGTTCCATGGTGATCCAACTCGCCGCTTTGCCGTATGCCCGTTCCGGGGGGCTTTGTTCCGTGTTCGTGCAAAACTTTCGCCGCACGGATGTGCTCTTTACGTTGCTGGTTTTCGCAGCCGTCGGCTGGCTGGTCGCCGGATTTTTCGGCCTCTGCGCCGCCGGGCTCTCGGTCGCGGCCATCTTGATTTTTTCGCTCTGGTGCAAGGGCAAGATCGGCGGGTTCACCGGGGATACGCTGGGAGCCGGGTGCGAGATCACGGAACTCATTCCCGCGCTGCTTGCCACCGCTTGGATTCATTATTAACAATGACCACGCAACCTCACGGCGGTAATCTTCGGCGACTGGCTCGAGCTTCCGGCAAAGCGGAGAGCGAGTTGCTCGATTTTTCTGCGAACCTGAATCCGCTCGGCCCGCCCGAATGGTTGCGCGCGGCGATCGCCGCGAATGTCAGCGCGCTCGCGCATTATCCGGACCCGGATTGCACGGCGCTGGTCGAAGCCGCCGCGCGCCGGTATGGCGTTTGCGTGGAGGAGGTGGTCGCTGGGAACGGTTCGGCGGAAATTCTCTCGCTGCTCCCCCGCGTGCTCGGCAAACCGCGCGCGCTCGTACCCGTGCCGGCGTATGTGGATTACGCGCGCTCGGCTGCGCTCGGGGGGATGCGCGTGGAGACGTTGGTGATGCGGGAAGACGCGGGATTTGCGCTCGATTTCAACGCGCTCGAATCTGCCCTGAGCGATGAACACGCAGTATTTCTGGGGCGACCCAATAATCCCACCGGGCACGTCTGCGATGCCGACGCCCTGCGCGCGCTCGCGTTGAGGCATCCCGGCACGCTCTTTGTGGTGGACGAGGCGTTTGGCGATTTCGTGGAAGGCTTTGAGAGCCTTACCTGCCAACGCCCGGCGAATGTGGTGGTGCTGCTCTCGCTGACGAAAGCGTTCGCCATTCCCGGTCTGCGGCTGGGCTGTGCGGTGGCAGACGCAGCCCTCGCGTGCCGCGTTCGTGAACTCCAACCGCCGTGGAGCGTGAACACACTGGCGCAGGCGGTCGGCGTGGCGGCGTTGGGGGATACGGATTACCTGCACCGCTCGCGGGAGTTTGTGCGAGAGCAGAGGGCATGGTTGGCTGCGGAACTTGCGGCGATGCCGGGGCTGCGCGTCTATCCCGGCGAGGCGGATTTCCTGCTGGTGCGCAGCGCGAAGGATGCGCGGGCGTTGTCGGATCAGTTGTTGAAGGAGGGAATCGCGATCCGCCTCTGCGCAAATTTTGAGGGTCTCGACGGGCGCTATTTCCGCGTGGCCGTGCGTAACACGGAGGAGAATGCGAGGCTGTGCGCGGCGGTCCGCCTCGCACTGGGTTATCCCTCAACTGTCGCGCCCAGACGTCGCGCTGGGACGATCATGTTTCAGGGCACCAGCAGCAACGCAGGGAAAAGCGTCCTCACCGCCGCGCTCTGCCGCATCCTGCATCAGGACGGGATCAGCGTCGCGCCGTTCAAGTCGCAGAACATGTCGCTCAACTCGTTCGTCACGCGTGATGGCCTGGAAATGGGCCGCGCGCAGGTGGTGCAGGCGCAGGCGTGCAGGATCGAGCCCGAGGCGCGCATGAACCCGATCCTGCTCAAGCCGAATTCGGACACCGGTTCGCAGGTCATCCTGCTCGGCAAGCCTGTCGGCAACATGAACGTGGGCGAATACATCCGCTTCAAGCCCCAGGCGTTCGAGGCGGCCAAGCAGGCTTTCGACTCGCTTGCTGCCGAACACGATGTGGTGTTGATGGAAGGCGCTGGAAGCCCAGCCGAAGTGAATTTGAAGCACCACGACATCGTCAACATGCCGATGGCGCGCTATGCCAATGCGCCAGTGCTGCTCGTGGGCGATATTGACCGGGGCGGTGTCTATGCCTCGTTTGTCGGATCGATGGAGGTGCTCAACGAATGGGAGCGCGCACTGGTCGCCGGGTTTGTGGTGAACCGCTTCCGGGGCCAGGAATCGTTGCTTGGGCCCGCGCATGAATACGTTTTGCGTCATACAGGGCGCCCTGTCCTTGGCGTCGTGCCGTTTCTGCCGAAGCTCGGGTTGCCAGAGGAAGACTCGGTAACATTCAAGGCCGAGAGGTCGAAGGGCGCGGATGTCGGATCGGACAAAGTGGACATCGCGCTGATCGACCTGCCGCATCTCTCCAACTTCACAGACTTTGACGCTCTGCGGATCGAACCGGATGCCGCCGTGCGCATCGTCCGTTCGCTCGAAGAACTGGGGCGGCCCGACGCAGTGATCCTGCCTGGGAGTAAACACGTTGCCGCTGATCTTGCGCACTTGCGCCAAAGCGGGTTGGCGGCTGCCGTGCTGGAACTCGCCCGCGAGGGGCGCACGGAGATCGTCGGTATTTGCGGCGGCTACCAGATGCTCGGTCGGCGGATCGAAGACCCGCAGGGGATCGAGTCCCCGGGCCGTCCGGTGGAGGGACTGGGATTGCTCGCGCTCTCGACGGTGATGTTGTCCGAAAAGACGCTCAAGCGTGTTACCGGGCGGCACTGCGAATCGGGTTTGGCCGTGCATGGCTATGAAATCCACCATGGCCAGAGCGCGTGTGAGGAGGCTCTGACGCCGCTGGTGATGCGCGAAGACGACGAGATGATTGGCAGCGGCACAGGCCTCGTATGGGGCAGCTATCTGCACGGAATTTTCGATGCGGACCTGTTCCGGCGCTGGTTCCTCGACCGTCTGCGTGTGCGGCGCGGGTTGAGCGCGGTGGGGCGCGTCATGGCGGTGTACGACTTGCAAGAATCTTTCGACCGGCTAGCCAATGTGGTGCGCGATCGGCTCGACATGAAACAAATTTACCGGCTGCTGAAACGGTGATGCGACTCGAATTCCAAATCCTGGCCGCGTTCGGCGTCGATCTCCTGCTCGGCGATCCGCGTTGGCTGCCGCATCCGGTTAAGTTCATCGGGCGGTTTGCGGCTGTTCTCGAAACGCCGTTGCGCCGGGTGCTTCCGAACGCGCGCGCGGCGGGAATCGTGGTGGTGCTCGCCGTGCTTGGTGGCACGGGGCTTGCGGCATTTCTGCTGGTGACGGGAGCGGGGTGGCTGCATCCCATCGCGTGGGATGTGGTGTCCGTCGCGCTTCTCTACACCTGCTTCGCGGGGCGTGACCTGGCTCGGCACAGTCGCCGGGTTTATGATGCGCTGGCGGCGGACGACCTGCCGGAAGCGCGCCGCCGGGTGGCCATGCTCGTGGGGCGGGACACGGAATGTCTGAGCGAGCCGGAAGTGGTGCGCGGGGCGGTGGAGAGCGTGGCGGAGAACATGGTGGACGGCGTGACCGCGCCGCTCTTTTTCGCCGTGCTGGGCGGCCCCGTGGGGGCGCTGGTTTACAAGGCTGTGAACACGCTCGACTCGACGTTCGGTTACAAAAACGAACGCTATCTCCAATTTGGCTGGGCTTCCGCGCGGCTCGATGACGTGATCAACTATCTCCCAGCCCGCCTGACCGCGCCGCTGGTTTCGGTAGCAGCAGGGATGCTGGGTCTCAACGCAATCGGCGCATTTCGCATGTATCATCGTGACGGTCGCAAGCATCCCAGCCCAAATTCCGGCCTCACTGAAGCTGCCGTCGCGGGCGCGCTCGGCGTGCAGTTGGGCGGCGTGAACTATTACTTCGGCCAACCCTCGGAACGTCCCCAAATGGGCGATCCGCTTCAACCCCTTGAGCGCCGACACATCCTGCACGCAAACCGCCTCATGCTGCTGTCCTCCCTTTTCGCGCTGGTAGCATTTGTTGGTATCCGACTCATGTTCCTTAAATCATGAAACCGCGCACACTGATTTTCACAGGTGAGGGGAAGGGGAAGACGACGGCGGCGTTTGGCATGGCGTTGCGCGCGGCGGGCCACGGGCAGCGCGTGCTCATTATTCAGTTTCTTAAGTCAGATGCTTCAACCGGCGAGCTCCAGGCGTGCACCCATCTGCCGCAGATCGAGGTGGTGCAAATGGGGCGCGGATTCGTTCCTCCAGAAGCGCACCCCGCGTTTTCTGCTCACCGGGACGCGGCGCAGGAGGCGCTGGATTTCGCGCGCGCAGCGGTCGCCTCTGGAAAGTATGGCATGATCATTCTCGATGAAATATGCGGTGCAATTGCTCGCAACATGATCGATGAAGGTTCCGTCCTCGAACTGCTGGACTGCCCGGAGCGGACTGCCTGCATTGCCCTGACGGGTCGCCATGCCAGCGCGCGCTTGATCGAACATGCCGACACCGTCACGGAGATGCATTGCGTCCGGCACGGGTATGCGGAGGGAATGTCGGCACAGGAAGGAGTCGAGTTTTGAACACTGGAGGGAACATTCCGCGCCTTGTGATTTCCGGAACCAACAGCGGCGTGGGCAAGACTTCGCTCACGCTCGGATTGGTTGCGGCGCTTAAGCGGCGCGGCCTGCGCGTGCAGACCTTCAAAGTGGGGCCGGATTATCTCGACCCGACCTACCTGGCGCTGGCTTCGGGTCGTCCCTGTTACAATCTGGACGGCTGGATGACCGGCGAGGCGTATGTGAGCGAACTCTTCGCCCGCGTATGCGCCGATGCGGATGTGGCGGTGATCGAGGGTGTGATGGGGCTCTATGATGGAGCCGACCCGGCGACGCTGGAGGGCAGCACGGCGGAGGTCGCCCTCTGGCTCGGTGCCCCGGTGGCGCTTGTTGCCAACGCGCACGGTGCGGGCCGGAGCTTCGCCGCCACTGTGCATGGATTCGCGACCTTTGTTCCCGGAATCCGTGTGGCAGGGGTGATCGCCAACCGTTGTGGGTCGGAGCGGCACGCGGCCGTGTTGGAGGAGTCTTTGAAATGCGCGGCGCTGCCGCCGTTGCTTGGCGCGGTGCGGCGCGGTGCGGTGCCGGAGTTGCCAAGCCGACATCTCGGGCTTGTGACTGCCGATGCCACGCGGTGTTCACAAGGGGTGCTGGATCAACTTGCCGACGCTGTGGAATCCGCCGTTTCGCTGGACGCGGTGTTGCAGACCGCCCGCAGCGCGCAACCGCTTTCGCAAAATGACGGGACATCTGCTGCGTGCGCGGCTTCGGGTGAGGTCCGGCTGGGCATCGCGCGGGATGAAGCGTTTCATTTTTACTACCCGGACAATCTCGAAGCGCTGGAGCGTGCCGGGTGTTCGTTGGTCCCGTTTTCGCCGTTGCGGGACACCGTGCTGCCGCCCGGAATCGACGGGATATACATTGGCGGTGGCTATCCCGAAGAATACGCGGCAGCCCTTGCGGCCAATACTGGGATGCTCGAAGCGATCAGCTGTTTCGCTGCAAATGACGGCGTGATCTACGCCGAGTGCGGCGGGTTAATGTATCTTTCTCAGGGCATCGAGACGCTTGATGGTTCGCGGCATCCTTTGGTGGGGCTCTTGGGTTCGTGGACGCGTATGTGCCCGCGGCGGCAGTCGCTGGGCTACGTGGAGGTCACTCTCACGCGAGATTGTCCCTTGGGTTGTGCGGGCGAGCGTCTGCGCGGCCATGAGTTTCACTACTCTGAATTGATGAGCCTTCCAGAGGATTGCACCACGGCCTACGAACTGCGCTATCGGCGCTCGGAACAGCCCGCCACCGAAGGCTTCCAGCGCGGCTCCGTGCTCGCCAGTTACGTTCATCTCCACTTTGCCTCCCATCCCCGCGCGGTCAAATCGATCGTCCGCAGTTTAAAATCCCGCATTCCATGACAAAGCAACCTTTCATCCACCAGTTTTTTGAGCGGCCAATGACCGGGCCGGAGATCGAAGCGCGCTCGTTCGAGATCATCGACCGCGAAGCGCCGGAGCGGCGCGGATTTTCTGCCGATCAATGGGAGATTGTGCGGCGGTTGATCCACACCACCGGCGACATGGATTTGGCGGCCTCGGTGAAGTTCTCGCCGGATGCCATCGCTTCCGGCATCGCAGCGCTCCAGCGCGGCGTGGCGATTTTTGCGGATTCCAACATGATCCGCAGCGGCCTTTCGCTGGCGCGACTGCGGAGTGTGAACCCTGGGTATTCCGCCGATCATATTTCGTGTCATGTCGCGGACCCCGATGTCGCACAGCAGGCCGAACAGAACGGGCTTCCTCGTTCGCTGTTCGCGATCCGCAAAGCCAGGGCCCAGCTCGACGGTGGCATCGCGGTCTTCGGCAACGCGCCGGTGGCCTTGCTGGAGCTCAACCGGATGATCGTCGAAGAGGGAATCCGGCCCACGCTCGTCGTGGCGATGCCAGTCGGCTTTGTCCATGTCGTCGAGAGCAAGGAGGAACTTGCCTCGCTCGGCGTGCCGTATATCGGGATCGACGGTCGGCGAGGCGGCAGCCCGCTGGCGGTGGCCACCCTGCATGCCATATGCACGCTAGCGGCACGAGCCTGCGAGCAAGAGAAGGGAGCGGTATTATGAAGTTGGAGCAACGGTTCCTTTTCCTTGCGCTGCTCTTGGCAGCGTTTGCACTGCCATCACCGGCACACGCGATGCACATTTCGGAGGGGATACTCCCGCCGCAATGGGCCGGACTTTGGTTCGCCGTTGCCCTTCCGTTTGTGGCCTGGGGGCTGCGGGACCTGCGGGTACGCAGTGCGCGCGAGCCGTTTTTCAAACCGATGCTTGGGCTCATCGGCGCGGCGGTTTTTGTCATCTCGTGCATGCCGATTCCCGTGCCGAGCGCTGGAACATGCTCGCATCCGTGTGGCACGGGCATGGCGGCTATCCTGATTGGCCCGTCGATGACGGTTGTTGTGACGAGCATCGCGTTGTTATTGCAGGCTCTCTTCCTTTCACATGGCGGGTTCACGACGTACGGGGCGAACATCGTCTCGATGGGAGTGGTGGGGGCGTTCACTGGTTGGGGGGTGTTTCGCTTTGCGCGAAAGCTCGGGGTGCGGCCTTTGGTCGCAGCCTTTCTCGCGGGGATGCTCTCGGACTGGGCAACCTACGCCACGACTTCGTTTGAACTCGCCAGCGCGTTGCATGGATCGGGCTCGCTCCTGGCGATGTGGACTACCATTGGGACAGCGTTCCTTTGGACCCAGCTTCCGCTCGGTATTTTCGAGGGGATCATAACCGCGGGTGTTTACCGCTTCATTGCGTCGCGCCGCCCTTCGTTACTCGAATGCCTTGGCGTGGAACCGGCGCGTTGCCCGGGGTGTGCGTGTCAAAAGAATGAGACTTCGGTCGTTGAAGGAGGGGTCCAATGAAGAAGATGGTTGTCGTTGCAACTTTGGTAGTCGCGCTTGCGGCGGGCCTTACCTTTTTTTTGGCCCAGCGACCTGGAAAATGGCCGGGAGTCGATGAAAGCGTTATCGAAAAGTTTGCGGAGCAGGCGGGTCACCCGGCGAGGAAGCCGTTTATCGATACCGACAAGGGGGACCTGCTTTTGTTTTTTTTCCTTATCGCGGGAGCTGCCGGCGGATTTGTCGCCGGCTATTGCTTTCGCGAGCTATTTCCTCCAAAAAAGTCTGGTTAACTCATGAGCCTCTTGTCGGAACTCTTTTCGGACCTCTTTGCGCGTCAGGATAATCTCCTCGCGCGAGTGGACTCGCGTACGAAATGCATCGTGGCGCTGGCGGCGCTGCTCGTCGTGCTTTTTTCGACAAAACCGCTGTTGCCGCTCTTGGTGTTTGCCTGTTGTGTGGGAGCGACGGTCGCCGTTGGCCTGCCCAAGCGCCTGATCGCGCTGCGGCTGGCCGCGCCGCTGGGGATGGCCGCAGTGCTGCTGGTGATGCAATCGGTGCTGACGGGTTCGACGCCGCTTTGGGTGTTCTCGCCGCTTGGCATCCATCTTGCAGTTACCAGCGAAGGCTTGCACGCCGGGTTGTTGATCGCCTCGCGCGTGCTGGGCGGGGTGAGCGTGATGCTGCTGCTGAGTTCCGTGACCCCTGCGCATCAGATGTTTCACGCGATGCATGCGCTGGGCGTGCCGCAGGGGTGGGTGGAGATCGCGCTGTTGATGTACCGTTATATTTTTGTGCTGCTCGACCTGACGGCGGACGTGACCGCCGCGCAGAAGGTGCGTCTGGGATACGCCGGAGTGCGGCGAGGACTGGCTTCGGCAAGCCTCGTGGGAGGCACGGTCATTCTGCGCTCGATGGATCAAGCTGTCCGCACGAACGAAGCCATGCGGGTTCGCGGTTATCGCGGAACGATACCTCTCGCGCCGATGCCGCGGCTCAACTGCCGCGACGGGAAAATCGTGCTTTGGTCGCTGCTTGTCTTGAGCGGGATGTTTTTGGCGATGGAGGCGCTTTGCAAATGAACAACGCCCCGCTTGCCATCGAAGCCGAATGCATTTCCTTCGCGTACCCGGATGGGTTTGAGGCGTTGCAGGACGTGGTCTTCCGCGTGCGACGCGGGGAGTTCGTGGCGATGCTCGCTTCCAACGGTTCCGGCAAGACGACGCTCATCAAAATCCTTGCCGGTCTGCTCACCCCTCAGCGCGGTGCGTTGCGAGTGGATGGACGCGCGCTGCGCGATTACTCCCAGGCGGAGCTTTACCAGCGACTGGGCCTCGTTTTTCAGAATCCGAACGACCAGCTTTTTGGGGCGACCGTAGCTGAGGATGTGGCGTTTGGTCCGCGCAATCTCGGCTTGCCAGAGGCAGAAGTGCAGCGGCGCGTGGCTGAAGCGCTCGCAGCCGTGGGGGCTGCTGAATTGGGCGAACGGGCCATCCATCATTTGAGCTTCGGTCAGCAAAAGCGCGTGGCCATCGCCGGCGTGCTGGCCATGAAGCCGTCGATCCTGATTCTCGACGAGCCGACCGCCGGGCTGGATCCCGCCGGGGAACACAGCATGCTGCATCTGCTCGGCTCGCTCAACCGCCAGCAGGGGATCACAATTGTTCTGGCGACGCATTCGGTGGACACGCTGCCGTTGTTCGCCGACCGCATTTACCTACTCAACAAAGGCCGTGTGCTCAAGGAAGGGCCTTCGGAGGAGGTGTTCCGCGATCACGAACTGATCGAACGCGCGAGCCTGAGGCTGCCTTATGTTTCGCGCCTTCTGCATGAAATGAAACGCTTTGACGGCGTGCCCATCGATGGTCTGCCGTTGACGCTCGGAGAGGCCCGAGAGCAGCTTTTGCGACTGATTCCCGACGAGGTGATCCTGCCGGTGCTTGAGGAGGGAAAGCCATGATGTTGCGGACGGGATATACCACTGGTGCATGCGCTGCTGCCGCTGCAAAAGCTGCTGCGATGCTGCTTTGCGAGGACCGCGCACCCGAGTTCGTGGAGATTGCACTGCCCGACGGCTCCAATGTCTGCTTTCCCGTGAGCGATTGCCGACGCAATGGCGGTAGCGCCCAGGCAGCGGTGCGCAAGGACGCAGGGGATGACCCGGATGTCACCCATCAGGCGACAATTTACGCGGCGGTTGCGTTTGCGGAAGGCGACGAGGTGCGCTTCGTGGCGGGCGAAGGCGTGGGGACCGTGACCAAACCGGGCCTGTCGATTCCGCCAGGCGAACCGGCGATCAACCCCGCCCCGCGCCAGATGATCCGCCAGGCAGTGCGCGAAGTGACGAGACGTGGCGTAATTGTGACAGTCTCTATCCCCGGAGGGCGCGAACTCGCTGCGCGCACGTTTAATCCACGCCTCGGGATCGAAGGCGGGCTTTCGATCATCGGAACGACGGGGATCGTCAAGCCGTTCAGCGCACCCGCGATGATGGCGTCCCTCCAATGCGCGCTGGACGTGGCGGCGGCGTGCGGCGTGCGTGCTCCGGTGCTGGTTCCCGGTAACATCGGCGAGAGGGCTGCGCTGAAAAATCTGGCCGTTATCCCAGGTCAGATCGTTCAAGTCAGCAACCACTGGGGGTTCATGCTCGACCATGCTTCGCAACTGCCCTTCGAGCGCCTGCTTCTGCTTGGGCATCCCGGAAAACTCGCGAAACTCATCAATGGCGAATGGGACACGCATTCGTCAAACTCGACTGGCGCGGTAGGAATTGCGATGCGCATTGCTCAAGAGACATTGAAGGTGCTGCTTCCGGAGAGCGCTACGGTGGAGGGAATCTTTGCGGAATTGGACGACGAAAAGAGGACATCCGTTGCCAACGCTCTGGCCGCGGCGGTCAGAGTCGCCGTGGAAGCGCGAATCGGCGCCAGCAAGCCATTGGCGGTCGTTTTGGTTAACATGGCCGGGACCATTCTCGGCGCAGACGGAGACTTATCCCCATGGAAATAAAAATGATCACTATCGTTGGCTGCGGTCCGGGTGCGCTGGAGTATGTGACTCCTGTGGCGCGGCGCGCGATTGAGCAGGCGGAGGTTCTGGTGGGCGCGAAGCGCTTGCTCGATGTGTTTTTAGAGGTCGTCGCAGAGCGGATCGTGGTCGGCGCGGATGTTCCAAAGGCGCTGGATTCCATAGAGGAGCATTTGGGCCAGCGGAGAATCGTCGTGCTGGTCACAGGCGATCCGGGCTTGTGCAGTCTTGCGGGGCCGGTGCTCCGGCGGTTCGGGCAAGGGGCTTGCCGTGTGATTCCCGGCATCAGTTCCGTGCAGGCCGCGTTCTCCAGCGTGGGGATCGATTGGTTCGGCGCACGCATTCTTTCCTCGCACGATCATGCCCCGGAGCTGGATCCCGCCACGCTTTCCTCCGAGGCGAAGCTTGCCGTGCTGGCCGGGAACCCGGCGACTGCCCGGTGGGTGGACGCGCTGGTTGAGGCGCTGTTTGCAACTCACGAGATTTATATTTGTGAAAACCTGACGCTCGCGGACGAATCCGTCCGTCTTCTCACAACCCTTACCCTGCCTATGAACCTCGCATCCAGAAGCATTCTGCTCTTTATCAAAAGGGAGGAGACACGATGAATCCCGGACAATTTTACGGCATCGGTGTCGGCCCTGGCGATCCCGAATTATTGACGGTGAAAGCCGCTTCCATACTTAAGCGTTGCTTACATGTTGTGGTGCCGAAGGCCAAGGCCGAAGGCGGCAGCGTGGCGCTGGAAATCGCGGGCCGCTATGTGCATGGGGGCGCGGTGATTCATGAACTGGTTTTTCCGATGACCACGGACAAGGCCGAGCTTTCCCGGAGTTGGAAGCAATCCGCGCAGACCATCGCCGCGCTGCTGGAAACCGGCGCGGATGTTGCCTTCCTTACGCTGGGAGACGCGCTGGTTTACTCGACCTACATTTATCTGCTGCGTGAACTCAAGCTGATCCTGCCTGAACTAGAAGTCGTAACTGTGCCCGGAATCACCTCGTTTTCAGCTGTGGCTGCACTCACCGATTTCCCGCTCGGGGAAGGCAAGGAGCCGATCACAATTATTCCCACTGCTGACGACCTGGCCGCTGTGCGTCAGGCGTTGCAGGGCGGCGGGACAGTCGTGCTGATGAAAATAGGAAAACGGCTCGGCGATATTCTCGATATTTTGGAGGAGGCTGGAGTGATTGACGACGCCGTATTTGTCCGGCGCGCGGGGCAGCCCACACAGCGCGTGGAAATGGATCTGCGCAAGCTGCGCGGTGAGGAAGCCGAAGCCGGGTATCTCTCGGTGATCTTGGTTCATACAAACAGGAGGACGCCATGAAGGTAATCTTTGTTGGGGCGGGTCCGGGCGACCCCGAGTTGCTGACACTAAAGGCCGCGCGGTTGCTGCAAACCTGCCAGTGCTGTGTTTATGCCGGTTCGCTGGTGAGCCCTGAGGTGGTGGCGCTGGTGCCATCTGGAGCGGAAAAGTTCGATTCCGCGGCGATGACGCTGGAGGAAACCACCGCCGTTTGCCGCCGTGCGCAGGAGCGAGGCATCGATGTGATCCGTCTGCACACGGGCGATCCCTCCATCTACGGGGCGATCCGTGAGCAGATGATGGAGTTGGACAAGCTGGGCATCCCATACGAAGTCGTGCCGGGCGTCAGCTCGTTCCAGGCGGCAGCCGCCGCATTGAAGGCGGAGTTGACCGCGCCGGAAGTTTCGCAGACGATTGTCCTTACACGTACGGCCGGTCGCACGCCGATGCCCGCCGGGCAGGAACTCGAACGCCTCGCGCAAACCGGCTCCACTCTTTGTATTTTTCTCTCGGTTCACAACATGGCGGAAGTTGCTGAGACGCTCGCTGCGCAGTACGGCGGGGACTGCCCCATCGCCGTGGTTTACCGCGCGTCATGGCCGGATCAGAAGATCGTTGAGGGGACGCTCGCCGACATCGCCGCGAAAGTTGCAGAGGCCGGGATCGGCAAGACGGCGATGATCGTGGTGGGTCGCGCATTGGAGCGGAAAGGCGCGGTGTCCCGCCTTTACGCCAGCGAGTTTTCGCATGGGTATCGCAAGGGGAGCGGGCAATGAGCACGGCGATCATCACCCTTTGCGACCAGGGAGCGCGCGTGGCCAGACACCTCGCGTCGAAACTCGGCGACTGTCGCATTTACGCGCATGACGTGGTGACGCTGGAGATGGAGGCGGAGCGGTTCACGGCGATCGTGAAGCTCACGGCGGAGATATTTCGCCAATACAAAAGGCTTGTCTATATCGCGCCGTGCGGCGTTGTGGTGCGCGCCATTGCACCGCTTATTGAACACAAGCTGACCGATCCTGCGGTCGTCGTTGTCGATGTTGGCGCTCGTTATGCAGTGAGCCTGTTGAGCGGGCACGAGGGCGGGGCGAATGCGCTCGCGCTGGAGGTGGCCAACGCCATCGGCGCCGAGCCGGTCATTTCCACGACAACAGAGGCGGCAAAGACGCTTACCGTCGGCATTGGCTGTCGGCGCGGCGCGAAGGCGGCGAGCATTGTCGGCGCGATCTGTGAGGCGTTGGCCAACGTGGGCGCAACGCCTGCTGAGGTGCGCTATCTGGCTTCGGCGGAGTTGAAATCCGACGAGGCCGGGCTCTTGCAGGCGGCGGCGGAACTCGGACTCAGCCTGCGGTTCATCAGCGCCGATGAGATTCTTTCAACAACGAAACAGTTCCGCCATTCGCGATTTGTGGCGGATAAAGTGAAACTGCCCGCTGTCGCCGAACCTTCGGCGCTGCTGGCCGGAAGGAGGACAACATTAATACTACACAAGACAATCATCAACGGGGTGACGGTGGCCGTCGCCCGGGAAAGCTGTTTGTAGTCGGCATCGGTCCCGGCAGTGCGCTGGATCGTACGCACCGTGCCGAGGCGGCCATCCGCGCGAGCAGCGTGGTGGTCGGCTACAAGCATTACCTTAATCACATCGCCGATCTCACCGCGGGCAAGGAACTCCTTTCCTCCGGCATGCGGCAGGAGGTGGACCGTTGCCGGGCCGCGCTGGAGCACGCGCAGGAGGGGGCGACGGTGGCGTTCGTTTCTTCCGGCGATGCGGGTGTCTATGGCATGGCGGGACTGGCCATTGAAATGGCGGCGGCGCATGGAATGGACGTACCCATTGAAATCGTTCCCGGCGTTTCCGCGGCGAACTCCGCGGCAGCCCGGCTTGGTGCGCCGCTCATGCTCGACTACGCGTGCGTGAGCCTGAGTGATCTTCTCATGCCGTGGGAGACGATCCGCGTGCGTATTGAAGCCCTTGCCGCAGCGGACATGGTGGTGGCGCTCTACAATCCCAAGAGCACCAAGCGCACGCAGCAGATCGAGGAAGTCGCGGCCATATTCCGGCAGCACCGCCCAGGTGCAACGCCGGTGGCCGTTGCGACAGCCGTCGGCGCTGAGGACGAGCGCATTGTGCTTTCGGATTTGGACCGTTTTCTCGGCGAAGAAATCACCATGAAGAGCATCGTCATCATAGGCAACCGCACCTCTAAAATTCTCAACGGCTGGTTTGTGACGCCGCGAGGGTACAAAGTATGATCCTGCTTCTCGGTGGCACCAGTGAAACCGCGCATCTTGCGGAGGCCATTGCCTGCGCGGGCCATCGCGTGCTGGTTTCCACTGCCACCGGGATTGCGCTCGCGACCGGCTTGCATCCGTGCATTGCGCATCGGCAGGGTCGGCTTGATGCAGAGCAGATGGCCGCGCTCGTGCGCGAACGCGGCGTCCAGGCGATTGTGGACGCGACGCATCCTTACGCGGCGGCAGTGCGCGCCACGGCGGAGGCGGTTGCGGCGCACGCTGGCATCCCGTATCTGAGCTACGTTCGCCCCGGCAGCGTGGGGGAGGGGACTGATGTCTGGCTCGCGGCGGATCACGAAGAAGCGGCGCGCCTGGCGTGCGAGTCTGGCAGGCCGATTCTGCTCACCATCGGTTCGAGAAACGTTCTTCCCTACGCGGCCGCCGCACGGCAGGCGGGCGTGCTGCTTATCGCGCGTATTCTGGATCATTCCGAGTCTCATGAGTCGTGCCGCGCGGCTGGAATTCCGCAGGAGCATATCATCACCGGGCGCGGGCCGTTTGGCGTCGCCGAGAACCGGAGTATCATCCAGAAATATAAAATCGGCGTGCTTGTCACCAAGGACAGCGGGATTGCCGGCGGCGTTCTGGAGAAACTCGAAGCCGCGAGGCTCGAAGGCTGCCAGGTCATCGTGGTTGGCAGGCCTGAGCAGGCATGCGGCGGTTTTGACAATGTCGAGGCGCTGCTGAGCACATTAAACCAGTGCGTTCCGCCTCAGGAGGAGGACCCTCAACGTCCCGTCCTCGCGCTTGATCTTGAGAGCGTGTTGGCGCCGGAAATCTGGGAAACCGTGGCGTGCATGGCGGACGTTCCGGATCTCGCGCTTACCACGCGCGATCTTCCCGATTACGATGCCCTCATGCGTCAGCGCCTCCTGCTTTGCAGAGAGCACGGGCTGACTTTTGCGCGGTTGCTGACGGTCGTGGCGGGGATGGCACCGCTGCCCGGTGCGCTTGATTTCCTCACGTGGGCGCGGCAACACTTTCACGTCGTGATCCTCTCCGATACCTTTCTGGAGCTCGCCGCGCCGTTGCTGGAGAAACTCGGTTCGCCGATGATGCTCTGTAATGCGCTGACCCTTGGCGGGGACGGTTATATCGCCGGATATCAATTACGCGCCGCTTCTGGGAAAGCGGGCGCAGTCGCCCATTTTCGGCGTCTCGGGCTGCGCGTGGCCGCCGTGGGTGATTCCTTTAATGATTTGGCAATGCTGCACGCCTCAGATGCCGCCTTTCTTTTCCGGCCCGCCCCGCGCGTGGTGGAGGCGGGAGTTGCATTCCGCCCGTTTTGGTCGTTTGATGAATTGCAAACCGCATTGACCGCCTTTTTATGAATAAATCCTGCCTTATCCTGCTCGCCCACGGGAGCAAGAACCCTGAATGGGCCGCCCCGTTCCATCAACTCACCGCCGACCTCCGCAAAGATATGGGGGAGGATGCCGTCTATCTCGCCTTCATGGAGAACGCCGAACCGGACCTGATGACGGTCGCTGGCGAGATCATGAAGACCAGCGTGCGGCACTGCCGCATCCTGCCGATGTTCATGGCCAAGGGAGCGCATTTCCATGAGGACATGCCTGCGCAGATCGCGCAAATCGAAGCGGCGTTCCCGGGTTTCAAGGCCGAGCTTTTGCAGCCCATCGGTTTGCACCCATTGTTCATCGAGCTCATGCGCAGTGTGATCAAGAGCTTGTGAAAGAGTTGACCCGCCGCCGCGATCCGCTATTTTTCAAAGCACTTTTCACAAGATGCCGAAGCTGGAAATCCCCCGCAAAGCCGTTTACCGTCTCTCCTTGTACTACCGCGCCCTTCAGCGCTTGGCGGCTAACGAGGTGGAGACGGTCTCGTCCGCCGCGCTGGCCAAGGCCTCCGGCGTAAAGCCAACGCAGCTCCGCAAAGACCTGACCTATTTCGGGCAACTCGGCACGCGCGGGCTCGGTTACAGCGTCTTGCATCTTTCGCAAACGTTGAGGGATGTTCTTGGAACCGCGCGCTTGCAACCGGTCGTCCTCATCGGCATCGGCCACCTCGGCTCGGCGCTTGTGCGCTATCGCGGGTTTGAGAAAGAGGGGTTTGAGATCGTGGGCGGGTTCGATGTGGATCCCGACCGTGACCGGGCGAGTGCTCTGGGGTTGCCGGTGTTGCCCATGACCGCGTTGAACGATTTCATTCAAGAACGCGGCGTGAAACTCGCGATTTTGGCCGTTCCCGTGACGGTGGCCCAGGAAGTGACCAACGAACTGGTGGAGCTCGGTATTCAGGCGATTCTTAATTTCGCGCCGACGATTTTGCAAGTGCCCGACGGCGTGGTAGTCAACAACGTTGATCTCGCCATCGAACTGGAAAATCTGAGCTACTTTATCCGATGACGGACCTTGTGCCGATCCCGGCGCTGCCATTCGATCTCCAGCAGACGCTGGACTCCGGTCAGGTATTTCATTGGGTGGCAGAGGAGCGTGGAGGCTATCGCGGGCTCATCGGCGAGACCCCCGTGCGGGTCGTTCAGCGGCGGGAGGGGGAGATTTTGGTGACGCCCGGTGCGGAGGCGCTGGCGGGGCGCTACTTCGCGCTTGATCACGATCTGGAGTCGATTTGCGCCAGCTTTCCAGAGTCCCCCGCGATGACGGAGGCCGTTGCGTTTTGCCGGGGCGTGCGCATCATCCGGCAACCGCTTTGGGAATGCCTGGCCACCTTTCTCACCTCGTCCATGAAGCAGGTGAGCCACATCAGGCAGATGTCCCAGGCCCTGCGGCAACGCTTTGGCGAGCGCGTGCCCGGCTGGGAACCGCTGGCGCTTTATCCCGCGCCGGAGCGTCTGGCGAAGGCGAGCGAGGCGGAATTGCGCGCCTGCGGGCTCGGGTTTCGCGCAAAGAACCTGCTCGCAACGGCGCGCGCCGTGGCGGAGGGCGTGGTGGATTTGGAAGCCATCCGGGCGTTGGACGATGCGGCGGCCCTTGCCGAGCTTTGCCGACTGCCCGGCGTGGGGCCGAAGATCGCCAACTGCACACTGCTTTTTGCCTACGAACGGCTGCGCGCGTTTCCCATCGACGTCTGGATCGAGCGCGTTCTGCGGCGTCTCTATTTCGCCCGCAAGCGGAACGTGACGCCCGCCCGGCTTCGCGAGTTCGCCGCCCATTCCTTTGGCCCGTATGGCGGCTACGCCCAGCAATACCTCTTTCACTACGCGCGCAGCCGCCCCCGCTCCTGGCTCCACGAATCGCCCGGAGAGATTTGATTATTGCAGCCTTTTTAGCCCACAATTCCTTTTTCCGTTTATGATCATTGATACCGTCCTTACTCCGCCCGAGATCGATCTGCTTCCCCAACAAGACCTCTCCGGGACCGTGTGCATTGTCTTTGACGTGTTGCGAGCCACCTCCTCCATCCTTACCGGCCTGGCTCACGGGGCGGAGGAAATCCGCCCGGTGGTGAGCATCGAAGAAGCCCTGACCGCGCGGGCGGAATGGCCCGACGCCGTGCTGGGTGGCGAACGCTTTGGGGATCGCATCGAAGGCTTCGACCTCGGCAATTCCCCACTGGAATATTGCCGTGCCGGATTGCATAGGATCGTCACCACCACCACCAACGGCACTGTGGCGCTGCGGGCCTGTGCCGCCGCGCGCGAAGTCTGGGTGGGTGCCCTGCTCAATATGGACGCCTTGCAAGTGCGCCTGCGCCAGACCGCTCCGGAACGGGTGACGCTTGTGTGCGCGGGCACTTTCCGCGAACTGGCGTTGGAGGACGTGCTCGCCGCCGGAATGCTGGCTGCCGCATTCCCTGATGCAACCCTGAGCGACGCTACCCAGGTGGCTTTGTCGCTTTACAATCAACACAAAACCGACCTCAGCGCCGCCTTGCAAAAAGCCAAGAACGGCCGCGTGCTGCTTGCCAACGGGCGAGGGGAGGATGTGGCCTGGTGCGGCCAGATTTCCCGGTTTCCGGTTGTCGGCATCCTTCGCGACGGCGTCATTCGGAAGGGGTAGAGCGCCAAGTGCGGCTAGCGATGGAGCGGCTTCCAGCGTTTTAAATCCGCGGGTGCGGCCTGGCGCGTCTGTCTGCGCGGTCGGCACGGTGTGGCGAGAGAGAGATGATGCACCGCCATTGCCAGCGCCATCACATCATCGTCGTGTTTGCCGGGCATCGCCGCCTCGCTCCCATCCTCATGCACCACAAAACTGCCGAGTTCGTCGATGGCGTGCGCATCGTAAATATCCAGCGGCGGATCACCGTCAATGGCCCGGCTTAGCGCCCCCACCACCAGCGGCTTGGTCGCCGCGTTGCTCTGAAACCCGAGCTTCTCGAGCGGCGCCGCCCCGGCGGAACCCGCCGAGCGCCGCTTGAAGAGCGGCATCCCCGCCCGGCGCAACCCTTCCAGCAGCGTGAGTCCCATGGGCACTTCCACGCCGATCAGGCACCGTCCGTAGTAGCAGCAAAGCGCGATCACTTTTTCCTCCAGCACATGCCAGTCGTCAAAACACGGCGGGCGCACCCGCGCCACCAGCATCGCGTTGCCGTGCTCGCCGGAGGACGTGGCAAACGCCTGGCGCAACACCAGGATGGAATGGCGGTCGGGATCGCGGCTCTCCCGCGTTTGCTCGCGGCCTGTGGCCGTGTCGCACCAGAGCAGATAACGTGCGTCCTCGCGGGGTTCCTCCCAGATCTGCGCCCAGCCGCTTTCGTGCGCCTCAAACACCACCGACTCCGCGCCTTCTGCGGCGCTCCGCAAGAAACCGGTGCGCGCCGAGAGCGCATTTTGCATCGCTCGCAGCCGCGTCATTCCCGCAAGGGAAAAACGGGGGCGCCCGCTTGTGAGAAACGCCGTCCGCTCGTCCTCCGGGTATTCCTGGTCGAAGAAATCCTCGCGCCCCCCGCACTTTTGAGCCAGCGTCCAGCGTCTCCAGGCGATCTGCGCGGCATCCCAACCATACAGCGTCACACCACGTTTTTCCCGGCCGGTGAAATTTTTCCCGCATATTTCGTTTTCCGGGTTCACTGTGTCCCCCTCCATGCGGCTGTCCCCGAACACAAACCACGGGGCGAATACCTTCACCCAGCCGTTTCCCGGACGCCCGGCGCGCATTTCCTCGAACCGCGCCGCCCCCAGCCAATGCTCATAGAACCAGCCCGCCGCGCCGTTTGCCGTCGTTTCCACGATCGCCACGCTCCGGGGCACATCGGCCAGAGAGTTGAGCAGCGAGAGCATCGTTTTTTCCGCGCTCTTTTCCCCGTCGTTGGCGAAGTGCGCCGCCTCCGAGACGTGAAGCACCTGCAACGTGCCGGAGCGTCCCGCACGCGGATTTTCCGCTGTGTCGCGGTCGATCCGGCTCCACGCCTCGCCCTGCCGTTCGATCACACCCGAGGTGCTCGTCGCCTGCCACCGGTGTGGCCACGGAAAATCATCATGGTCTGCGTATCGGCATGTCATGGCGAAAAGGTTGTCCGAGTTTTTGTAACGGTCTGCGATCTGCACCGCCCGCGAAGGGAACCGCCGACAGTGATGATAGACCACCGCAGAGCTCACCGTGGAACTCCCCTTTTGACGCGGCTTGAGCGCCAAAATGCGACAGGGTTTCCCGTTCGCCATGCACCATTCATACACCTCCAGAATGCGAAGCTGGTACACATTGGGGTCCGGCGTTACCAGACGCTGGTCCTTGGTCAGAATTTTGGCGCACGTGGCGAACCAAAGCGAGGCACTACTGGCGATGGATGCCAGCGCCTCTTCCGTGCTCAAGGCATCCTGCTCCAGCGGCCCGGCAGTCTTCTGCCTGCTGTGTCGTTTTTGTTTTGTGTTCCGGGGGGACCGCACGCGGCGTTGCCCGCCGCACTGTAAATCGCTGCTTTCCATCCCACCCAAAGTAGTCCCCAGTTTTTCCGTGGCTATGGCAAGCCGCTCGCAGCATGCAAGAAAACCCCGTTTTGTTCCGCGCTCTCAGTAAAACTCTTTGATCTCCTGCATCATCCGTTTCACGTGGCGGTAGCTGCGCACCGGCTTGAGCTTTTTGTAGCTCGTCCACGGGTCCCCCCAGTGAAGGATTTCCAGATGCACTCGCCGCACCCCCCAGCGATTCATCTCCCTTTTTGAAGGCTTGTAGAGATCGATGGTGTTGGTCCCCGCGAGCGCCCATCCGTAGTCGTCCACCTGGCATAGCTCGCCTGTTTCCTGGATGCGGAAGAGGGTCCCGGCCGGCCAGCGCGCCCAATCGGCGGCTGCGCTGTGAATCTTGTCATAACGCAAGCGGGTCCCCAGCGCCGAGCACGCTCCGTAGGGGCGGTGATCCCGCTCCGTATGCGTGTAGGCCGTGGTGCGCACCGTCTGGAAATGCGTGCGGGCGATGGGCCGTTCATAGGGCGGAAGCGGGCGCGCGCACCCGCTTAAGAAAGCCAACGCGAGAAGAAGGGGGAGAAAGCGGAGCATAGTGTCAACGCAGTGGAGATTAAGGCTCTCTCTTGTCCCGAAGACAAGCTCGGAAACAAGTGAAATCCATCCTGCGCACCCTTGCCGAATTGCGTATCCGAAAGGGGTTACCTCGCAAAGAGCCAATCGTTGTTGCGCGGGGGTTGCCAGGGGGGAATGATCCCCAGGCGCTCCCATTCCCTCAGCTTGCGTTCGCAGGCCAGGCGCACGTCATCGTAATTGTCGTATTCCATGCGTGCCAGGCCACAGGTATCCTTGTGGAGGCGTTTGAATTTCCGTTTCGGTGGCAGTGAACTAGTTTCTTCCATGGTAAATGATTTTCCTTGGTGTAATACACCTCGGGATGGCATACCTCTTTCTCGCTTCCCAACGCAACCCGCTCCCGGGCCAACCGCGTGAAATCCCCCTTCCGCCCCCCTTCCGCTCCGTATTTCTCCTTTCTTAAATGCGGCGGCCGCCCTAAAGTGCTTTCAAACACCCTCTTGACAAAACCTGCCAGGAACAAACTCCATCATCAACTCGCCCGGAATACCGCACCCGTTGAGCCCTTCGCCAAACAGCACGGCTGAATTTCCCAGCCAGATCAAAACCCGACGCGACCGTGCGCTCAGACGGCGGAGCAAAAGCCGCCGGGGAAAGTCCAGCACCGGCAGAATCTATATTTTTCTGATCTTCCTCTGGCTGCGCTCCATTGACATAGCAGTCCTTTTTGGCGTCTATCCGAATATTCCGCCCAGCCACCAACACGAACTTCTCTGGGCGGTTCTCATCAACGCATTCTGGACTACAGCGCTTACGATCGCCATCGGCTTCCGTCAGGCTTGGGCAAAATACCTTATGGGTGGCACCTTGATGCTTGTAATCATCATGTGCCTGGCTCTGCTCCCCTTCCTGCGCGATGTCGAATCGCCGGAAATCGGTGTCAAGGCGATCATGGGATGCGTATCCGGCTATCTGCCGGTCGTTTTGATGCTCATCAGTTCCAGAAACATCAGGCGGCTCACCAGCCCGAAGTATGAATCCGCCCGCTGGGGAGGATTTTGAGATGAAAGTTGCGCTCCGGGGCAACCCGTTCCATCTTCGGTCATGAACCTTGCCGTTATCGGGGGAGGACCGGCTGGATTGCGAGTGGCGGAAATCGCCGCTGCAGGCGGGGTGTCCGTTACCCTTTTTGATGCCAAACCTTCCTTGGGCCGCAAATTCCTGGTGGCCGGCGTGGGAGGCCTTAATTTGACCCGGGCGGAATCCCGCGAAAGGCTTGCCACCCGGTACGGCGGTCCGGGAATGCCGACGGATTTGTGGCCGTCGCTCCTGGATCGTTTCGATGCCGATGCGCTTCGAGCCTGGGCTGCCGGGCTTGGCATAGAGACCTTTGTTTCCTCCTCGGGCCGCGTTTATCCCGCCGGTCTCAAGGGAGCGCGTCTCCTGCGCCGCTGGGTGGCGCGACTGCGCGCACAGGGGGTCGCGATCCAACTGCGCCACCGCTGGACGGCGATGGGTCCCGGCTCCTCCAACGGCAGTCTGCGTTTGGAATTTACAAACGGTGGCGCCGCTCCTGTATGTTTTGAAGCAGACGCCGTCGTTCTTGCGCTTGGCGGCGGGTCGTGGCCGCAAACCGGATCCGATGGTGCGTGGATTCCCATTCTTGAGCGTATGGGCATCCAAGTCGCTCCGCTTGAACCCGCCAACTGCGGGTGGGAGGTGCCTTGGTCGCCGTCTCTCCTTGCACAGGCGGAAGGCAAGCCGCTCAAGAACATCGTAGCGCGTGCGGGGGAACAGGAAGTGGAAGGCGAACTGCTTATTACCCGGTATGGTCTCGAAGGGGGTGCGCTTTACGCCCTCGGAACCGCGCTCAGGGCGATGAAAAAGGAACGCGGCACGGCGGAACTCCACCTTGATCTGAAGCCTTCCTTTGGCGTCCAGCAACTCGTTGCCAAACTCGGCGCCACGCAAAAGACTCCGGGCGATCTTCTTCGCGAAGCCCGTTCCCGGTGGCGTTTGAGCGACGCGGCCTGCGCCCTTCTGGAAAGCCGCGGTCCCTTCGCCACCCCCGCGGCGCTGGCTGCGGAAGCCAAGGATTGCTGCCTGCACCTCACGCAACCACGCCCTCTTTGCGAAGCGATCTCTTCCGCCGGGGGCGTCCGCTGGAGTGAATTGACCGGCGGCCTCATGCTTCGTCAGTTCCCCGGCGTTTTTGTCGCCGGGGAGATGATCGACTGGGAAGCGCCCACCGGCGGCTACCTTCTCCAAGGCTGCCTGGCCACCGGCACCCGCGCCGGGCAAAGCGCGCTGGAGTGGCTCAAGGCAACCTGCGGACGCTGATTTTCTCGATCCCTGCGCACCACCTTTTGCGTCTTTGCGTCCTGGCGAGAGCCCTGATATGTTTCTTTGTTTATGGGTTTTGAACTCGCGTCACATTACAAGCCGATGGGCGATCAGGCTCAGGCGATTGCCAAGCTGACCAAATCGGTCGAGGCGGGCAACCGTCACCAGACGCTTTTGGGCGTGACCGGCTCGGGCAAGACGTTCACGGTTTCCAACGTCATCGAAGCCGTCGAGCGCCCCACGCTGGTCATCGCGCACAACAAGACGCTCGCGGCCCAGCTTTACAGCGAGTTCAAGCAGTTCTTCCCGAACAACGCCGTCGAATATTTTGTCAGCTACTTCGACTACTACCAGCCCGAGGCCTATATCCCGCGCACGGATACCTACATCGAGAAAGACTCCTCCATCAACGAAGAGATCGAGCGGCTGCGCCTTTCGGCCACCTCCTCGCTGCTCACCCGGCGGGACGTGATCGTCATCGCCAGTGTCTCGTGCATCTACGGCTTGGGCTCCCCGGAGGACTACCTGAACATGCTCATGGAACTGCGCGTGGGCCAGCCGATCACCCGGGAAGCCGTGCTCGCGAAGCTGGTGGACATGCTCTACGAGCGCAACGACATCGCCTTCGAGCGCGGGAAATTCCGCGTGCGCGGCGACGTGGTAGAGGTCTATCCCGCCAGCGCCGACGAGGAGGCGATCCGCATCGAGTTTTTCGGCGACGAGATCGACCGCATCGCGCGGTTCGACCCTCTTACGGGCCAACTGCACGAGCAGCTCCCCCGGTTCGTTCTTTTTCCCGCCAAGCAATTCGTCACCCCCTACGAGAAACTTCAAGTCGCCCAGCGCACCATCCGTGAGGAGCTCGACCAGCGCGTGGTTTGGTTCGAGTCCCAGGGGCGGCTGCTCGAAGCCCAGCGCATCAAGATGCGCACGGAGTTCGACTTGGAGATGATGCAGGAGATGGGCTTTTGCAGCGGGATCGAAAACTACTCGCGCCATCTTTCGGGCCGTCCGCCGGGCTCGCGCCCCTACACCCTGCTCGACTTCTTTCCGCGCGATTTCCTCTGCGTCATCGACGAATCCCACGCCACCGTGCCGCAGATCGGCGGGATGTTCGAGGGCGACCGCTCGCGCAAGAGCGTGCTGGTCGATTACGGCTTCCGCCTGCCGAGCGCGATGGACAACCGCCCGTTGAATTTCCGCGAGTTCATGGAGATGACCAACCAGCTCATCTACGTGAGCGCCACCCCGGCGGAGTTCGAGCTGCGCAACAGCGTGGTGGGCAACACGACGTATTCCCCCGGAAAAAAGGAGGCGCTGGCCAACGGCGACGCCGAGCCCGCCGCCATCGCCGGGGAACTCCACCTTTCGCGCACGGATCAGCCCCCCGAGCTCTTCGACGTTCACACCCCCGGCGCGCGGCTCGTCGCCGAGCAGATCATCCGGCCCACGGGCCTGCTCGATCCGCAGATCGCCGTCCGCCCGCTCAAGGCGCAGATTGACGAGACCATCGAGCTCTGCCGCCAGCGCGTGGAGAAGGCCGAGCGCGTGCTCGTCACCACGCTCACCAAGCGCACAGCGGAAGACCTCACCGACTACCTGCGCGAAGTGGGGCTCAAGGTGCGCTATCTCCACAGCGACATCGACACCATCGAGCGCGTGGAAATCCTCCGGGCCTTGCGCGCGGCGGAGTTTGACATCCTCGTGGGCATCAACCTGCTGCGGGAAGGGCTCGACCTCCCCGAGGTCTCCCTCGTCTGCATCCTCGACGCCGACAAGGAAGGCTACCTGCGTAGCCAGACCTCGCTCATCCAGACGGCGGGCCGCGCCGCGCGCCACGTCAACGGCGAGGTTTACCTCTTCGCCGACGTGGTCACCAAGAGCATGGCCAAGCTCATCGCCGTCACCGAATACCGTCGCGCCCGGCAGATGGAATACAACCGGGAACACGGCATCACCCCCACGACCATCAAGCGCGCCGTGCAGGAGAGCCTGCACACCATCCTCAGGGGCCGCGAGCTGGAGGAATCCGTCGTGCGCGAATCCGGCGCGGGCTTTGACGTGGGCGAACTGCTGCGCGAACTCCAGGACGAGATGGTGCAGGCCGCGGGGAACCTCGAATACGAGCGGGCGGCGCTCCTGCGCGACCAGATCGCCGAACTCAAGAGCGGCACTGGCATTGACAAGATCGAGCCCCGCGCAAAGCCGGTCAAATACACCGCCGGCAAGAAGCACACGGGAAAGAAATCCCTCAAGCCAGCGAAGCGCTGAAGTCCGGAAAATGGCCAAGCTTATTGAAGCAAAGCCCAAATGGTTGCGCATCCTCAGGTCGTGCATTCTACCGATTTATTCTCGCGAATGGTATCATACCAATTACACGGTTGATGTGGTGTCATTGTCCCAGCGGGACAACCCGAAAGTAGCCCGGCGTTTTAACGCCGGGTTTACAACGGACAACGCTTCGTCCCGTAGACGTTTGATGCGCAGGACGTTTGATGCGCAGGAATTCACACGTTTTCAACCGTCCCTTCCGGGACGAAACGCTTTGCCAACCCTCCCCCGGCGTTAAAACGCCGGGCTACTCTCAGCGCGTCCCGCCGGGACGCGAACGGACGCTCCGGGACGCATTCCACCCAATGGATTATGTAACTCCTATAAGAGCCTGTGCCCTGCGTGTTTGATCGAATGCGCAATCAGCGAATCCCTCCGTGCTTTCCTCTTGCCATTCCCGAGCCGTTCTCAGATTGTCGCGCAGTTTCCGTGTGACCACCATTTTTCTATCCAGGCTCTTTAGCACCCTCGTCCTCTGGACGGTGGTGTTGTGGACTATTTTTTCCGGCTACGAGCTGGGCTTTTTCGCCATCCTCGCCGCCGTGGGTCTGGCCGGGCTCTGGGAGTTTTACCGGATGCTCGACCACAAGGGGTTGCCGAACTTCAAGGTCGTCGGGATGGTCTGCGGGGCTGTCATGCTGAGCGGCTCCTTTTTCTACTACCGGTCAGTGGGGCCTTCGCAGTCCTACGACTGGGAGATGATCTCCCTGGTCGGTTTTTTGCTCACGGTGTTTACCCGGCAGCTTTTTAAGGGACTCCAGGAGGTTTCGCCCCTGCCGACGATGGCCTTCACCCTCTTCGGGCTGCTTTATGTCATCTGGATGTTCAACTTCGTGAACAAGATCGTCTATGCCCTGCCGCGCGCGGCGGATGGTCAGGTGACCGGCCAGTTTTACGTGCTTTACCTCATCGTGGTGACCAAATTCAGCGACATGGGCGCCTATGTTACCGGCAGCCTCATCGGCAAGCACAAGCTGGTGCCGCACATCAGCCCCAAGAAAACCTGGGAAGGCTTCTTTGGCGCTCTGGCCTTCTCCCTCCTCGGCAGCTACGGCATGCTTTACCTGATGCCCAGCCATCTCTCCCGCCTCGACTGGACTCACGCCACCGTCCTCGGCCTCCTGCTGGGATTCGCCGCCATCGTGGGGGATCTGGCGGAATCCATCCTCAAACGGAGCACGGACACCAAGGACTCGGGTCATTTTCTCCCCGGCATCGGTGGGGCGCTCGACCTCATCGACAGCATCCTCTTTACCGCGCCCCTGCTTTTCTTCTATCTAAGAGCCGTCATCAGAGTGGGATGAAAAACATCGTCGTTCTAGGAGCCACAGGGTCCATCGGTCAAAGCGCAGCGAAAGTCGCCTGCGACATTCCCTCGCGCATGCGCATCGTTGGCATGTCGGCGCACCGCAACCTCGCCAAGCTCGAAGAACTCGCCGGGCAGTTCCCCGAGGCCGCCCTCTGCATCACCGACGAAAGCACCCCCGCGCCCGCAACGCTCGGGCGTTGTCGCAACGTCCTCCGGGGCGAAGCGGGGCTCATCGAACTGGCCACGCTGCCCGAGGCGGACATGGTTCTCATCGCCATCGTCGGCACCGGCGGCCTGCGCCCCGCCCTGGCGGCCATCGAAGCCGGCAAGGACATCGCCATCGCCAGCAAGGAAATCCTCGTCATGGCGGGCGAAATCGTCATGGAAGCCGCCCGGCGAAAAGGGGTCAACGTCCTGCCGGTGGACAGCGAGCACAACGCCATCTTTCAATGCCTGGAAGGGCGCGATCCCGCCCAAGTCCGCCGCCTCATCCTCACCGCCAGCGGCGGCCCCTTCCGCAAATCTTCGGCGGAAAGCTTGGAGAGCGTCACCCCGGCGCAGGCGCTCAAACACCCGACGTGGAACATGGGCTCGAAGATCACCATCGACTCCGCCACGCTCTTCAACAAAGGGCTGGAGATGATCGAGGCCCGGTGGCTCTTTGACGTGGAGATGCCGCGCGTCGATGTCATCGTCCACCCGCAAAGCATCGTGCACTCCATGGTGGAGTTCGTGGACGGCTCCGTGCTCGCGCAGTTGAGCCACTCGGACATGTGCTTTCCCATCCAATACGCCGTCACCTGGCCCGAGCGCGTCCCCAACAGCCTGCGCCCGCTCGATTTCCGCGAGCTCGCCCGGCTGGAATTTGAGGCTCCGCGCACGGACGCCTTCCCCGCGCTCGACCTGGCCCGGCACGCGGGGGAAACCGGCGGCACGCTGCCCGCCGTGCTCAACGCCGCCAACGAGATCGCCGTGGACGCCTTTCTCCAGCGCCGCCTCTCGTTCCCCGGCATCTGGCGAACCGTCGCCGTCGTCATGGAAGCCCACCAGACGGTTGCGCACGCGGGGCTTGATGCTATTCTCGAAGCGGACCACTGGGCCCGCGCCCGTTCGCAGGAACTGGTGAACCAAGCCATCTAGGAAACATGCAAACAGGAACCCAGGAAATCCCCTTTTCGATGGCACCCACGGGCGGGGCGAGCTTGCACTGAGATGAACGGCTTTTCTATTCTCACACGCAGGCACGAAGGTGCGAAGTTTCCTGAAACGGATATCCTGTCTTTTCTTCGTTGCTTCGTGCCTTTTTCTCGTTCCCAAACTCTGTTTGGGAACGGGCTTGTCTTGCGAAACTCTGTTTCGCAGGCACGCCAAGAGGTTTTGGTTCCTTTCGGCTTCTTCCCTCAGCGTGGCTTCGTGGCTTCATGCCTTCGTGTAAAACTTTCCAGACCGCTGCGTGAGCGGTTTTTTCTGGCCACAACCGCAAGGAACGGCCTCTCTGGATTTTTCCTGGTTTCCTGGCTTCCTGATTTTCTCATTCCTGCCTTTAATCTGCGTCCGTCTGGCGTAATCTGCGGATAAACCTTCTCACCTTCATGTCCACCGTTCTCCAAATTGCCAATTTCTTCCTCGTTCTGTTTGAAGTCATCGTCCTCTTCAACCTGATCATCATCGTCCACGAGCTGGGCCACTTCCTGGCGGCTCGCTGGAGGGGGCTCAAGATCGAGGAGTTCGGCGTCTGGTTTGGCAAGGCGCTCTGGAAAAAAGAGATCAACGGCGTGGTGTACTCCCTCGGCTCCATCCCGGCGGGCGGCTTCGTCAAGCTCCCGCAGCTCGCCCCCATGGACATCATCGAGGGCGAAGCCGACGTGCCGCGCGAGACGCTCCCGCCCATTTCCGCACTGGATAAAACCATCGTCGCCTTTGCCGGGCCGCTCTTCAGCTTCCTCTTTGCCCTTGTTCTGGCGTGCGTGGTCTGGCAGGTGGGCAAGCCGGTGCAGGAAATCGATACCACCACCCTCATCGGGTCCGTGACTCCGGGATCGCCCGCCGAAAAAGCCGGGCTGCTTCCTGGGGACCGCATTCTGGAGGTGGACGGCAATCCCGTCCGCGGCTTCAAGGAGATGACCAAGAGCGTCATTTGGTACATCATGCGCAGCGAAGGGGAGACCATTCGCTTCAAAATCGACCGGGACGGCCAAATCCTGACCAAGGAATCCGGCTGGGTCATCCCGCGCGAGTCGGAAATCGACACCGTGCAGCCCAACACCCCGGCGGCTGCTGCCGGGCTCGCCAAGGGAGACATCGTCACGCATGTGAACGGCAAAATCCTTTTCTCGCCGGAAAACTTCCAGGAACTGCTCGGCGGAAAAGAGGACGCCCCGATCTACCTTACCCTTGTGCGGGGAACTGCCTGGCTCAATCTCACCCTTGAACCCAAGCTGGCTGAAGTCAAAGACGGGAAACCGGAAGTCCGGGCCGGGATCGCGTGGTCTTCCCGCGGCTGGGGCCGGGCGGGTCTGCGCAAAGTCATGATCAGCCCCGGCATGACGTCAAAAATCAAAGAAATCCAGCCCGGTTCACCTGCCGCCGAAGCCGGGTTGGCCCCCGGAGACATCCTCACGCATCTCAACGGCAAACGCCTTTTCCAGCCTTGGGCGTTGCATGAGGTGATCACCAAACAGCCCAAAGAGCCGGTTTACCTCACCTTCAAACGCGGCTCCGAATGGCGAAACACCACCCTCCAGCCCAAGCCCGCCCCGGCGAAAAAGGAAACCAAGGCGGCTGACAAGGAGGAGAAATTCGAGGAACTCACAGGCATCGAGTGGGATCCCATGATCACGCACACCTATCCGCGGCCCATCCAGCAAATCACCGACAGCCTCAACGGCATCCGCAACATGCTCGGGGCGCTCTTTTCCTCCAAGTCCGGCGTGAAAGCGCAGCACTTCAGCGGACCGCTCGGCATCGGCAACATCTATTACCAAATGCTGCTCAGCCCGGAAGGGTGGCGCCTGGCCCTCGCCTTCAGCGTCTTTTTCAACGTCAACCTCGCCGTGCTCAACATGCTTCCCTTCCCGGTCCTGGACGGCGGCCACATCGTCCTGGCCTTTATCGAAAGCATCCGCCGCAAACCGGTGAACATCAAAGTGCTGGAAATCATCCAGAGCGCCTGCGCGCTGCTCTTGATCGGCTTCATCCTCTACGTCTCCTTCTACGACTCCCACGACATCCTTTTGCCGTGGATCAAATCGTTGTTCGGACGCTTCCATTGATGCTCCATCAGGTCCTGCCAGCTTGCCTGCGCTACGCCGCCGCACAAGCCGACCACTCCGTGCTTAAAGTCGCGTGAAAGGAGAAATCAAGACGGAAGATATTCTCACACGAAGGCACGAAGGACACGAAGAAAGGCATTCTGATCTCATCCCTTCTTGAGCTTCGTGCCTTTGTGTGAGCCCTTTCCTTTTCTGCTGGGATCCGGCCAAATCCTGAGCTTCCCAATCTGCGAAATCTGCGTAATCTGCGGATAAGATGATTCCGTCCACGTCCTCCTACCAGCGGCGCATTACGCGTGAAGTCAAAGTCGGCAACGTCGGCATCGGCGGGGCGAACCCGGTGCGCGTCCAGTCGATGATCACCAGCGACACGATGGACACCGCAGCGTGCATCGCGCAGACGCTCGACCTCGCCGCCGTCGGTTGCGAGATCGTCCGCATCACCGCGCCCACCGTCAAGGATGCCGCGAACCTGGAAGCCATCGCTGCGGGCGTGCGCGCGGCGGGCTGCGACGTGCCCCTTGTCGCGGACATCCATTTCAAGCCCGAAGCCGCCTTGGAAGCCGCCAAGTGGGTGGAGAAAATCCGGATCAACCCCGGCAACTACGCCGACACGAAAAAATTTGCGACGCTCGAATACTCCGACGCCGAATACGCCGAGGAGCTGGAGCGCATCCGGGAGCGCTTCACGCCGCTCGTGTGCCTCTGCAAAGAGCGCGGCGTGGCCATGCGCATCGGTACCAACCACGGCAGCCTGAGCGACCGGATCATGAACCGCTACGGTGACTCCCCGCTCGGCATGGTGGAGAGCGCGCTGGAGTTTGCCCAGATCGCGCGCGACCTCGGCTACCACGACCTCGTTTTCTCCATGAAAGCGAGCAACGTGAAGGTGATGATCGAGGCCTACCGCCTGCTGGCCGCCCGGCTCGACGCGCTCGGGCCGGACTGGAATTACCCGCTGCACCTCGGCGTGACCGAGGCGGGCGACGGCGAGGACGGTCGCATCAAGAGCGCCATCGGCATCGGCTCGCTGCTGTGCGACGGCCTGGGGGATACCATCCGCGTCTCCCTCACGGAGGACAGCGTCCACGAAATCCCCGTCGCCTACGCCATCCTGCAAGCCGCCGGGTGCCGCATCACCAAGACCGAATATGTCGCCTGCCCCTCGTGCGGGCGCACGCTCTTCGATCTCCAGGAAACCACCGCGCGCATCAAGGCCGCGACCAATCACCTCACGGGCGTCAAGATCGCCATCATGGGGTGCATCGTCAACGGCCCCGGCGAAATGGCCGACGCCGATTTCGGCTACGTCGGCGGCGCCCCTAACAAAATTAACCTCTATGTCCGCAAGTCGCCGGTGCGTTTCAACATCCCTGAAAACGAGGCGGTGGACCGCCTCATCGATCTGATCTGCGAGCATGGCAAATGGGTGGACGCGCCTCCTGCCACCCCTGATGAGAACTTCCATGGCTGATTCCGACACCCTCACCCAAACCCGCACCGACACCTCGCTCGATGTGCCATGGAATGTCGTGGTCCGCGATGACCCGGTGAACCTGATGGGTTATGTCACCTGGGTATTCATGAAGATTTTCGGTTACGACGAGAAGAAGGCCGCCATCCTCATGTTGCAAGTCCATCAACTCGGCCGCTCGATCGTCTGGACCGGCCAGCGCGAAAAGGCCGAGTTCTATGTCCAGCAACTCCAGGCCCACCAATTGAAATCAACCCTCGAAAAAGCCGCATGAGAATCATCCCGACATTGGAAGGCGGACTGATGATCGACGCCGATGACCCCGGCGATTGGCAACTCCTCAAGGGGATCACCACCGACGCCGTGTCGTGCGACGAAAAACTCGCCAGGCGCTTGGGCAAGCTCATCGCCGATGAGGAACTGGCCCGCGATTGGAAGGAATATGTCATTCCCGATCTGGAGGCGGAGTTCTCCGCCGATGTGCTCCACGTCGCCACCTCGATCGCCGCGGCCCGTGTCGAATGCGGCGGCGGTCCCGGCCCGTTGTGGATCACCTCTGGCGACGCGTTCCAGTGGTATAGCGCGCTCAACCAGGCCCGGCTCGCGTTGGAAGAACAGTTCCATTTCGGCCCCAGCCAGGTCATCGATCCCGGTGAACTTCCGCCTTTGCGCCGCGCCGCTTTCCTGCGTTCCCAATTCTATTGCGCGATCCAGAGTTTGCTGTTAGAGCATGTGCTGCGGTGAGGTGGACTCCAGCGCTAACTGTTTGCCAAAAAAGTCAGGATGGCCTCTTCGGGAGGCGCCCGCCCTTCGTCTTGATGGGCACCGGATGATTCATGATCTTTGTTTTTGACCTGGCGTTGGCAGCGGCGGTTTTTGTGCCGCTCACCGAAATCGCGATTGACCTGGAAAAATATATCCGTGTCATGCGCGGCGCGGTGTCCTATGATCCGCGCATGCCGTTTCGCAATTTCGGATTAGAGGACGGGATTTTCCGCGCCATTCAAAAAGCCGGTTACTGCCGACCGACGCCGGTCCAGGCGGCTGCCATTCCCAAAGTGATGCAAGGCCACGACCTGATTGCCATCGCCCAGACCGGCACGGGCAAGACTGCGGCTTTCGTGTTGCCGATGCTCCATCGCCTGGTCCGCTGGTTGGGTCATGACCATCCGCGTGACATCAGGGCGCTCATCCTCGCCCCGACCCGGGAACTCGCTGTCCAGATTATGGAAAACATCCGCACCTATGGCCAGTATCTGCCCATCCGCGTCGCCGCCATTTACGGCGGCGTGGAAGAAGAAGCCCAGATCAAGGCCTTGCGCAAAGGAGTCCATATCGTCGTCGCCACGCCCGGCCGCCTGCTCGATTTGTTAGACCGGCGGAAAGTCGATTTCACCCTGCTGGAAACGCTCGTCCTCGATGAGGCGGACCGGATGCTTCACATGGGTTTCCTGCCGGACATCGAAACCATTATCGGTCGTTTGCCCAAACGGCGGCAAACCCTGATGTTTTCCGCCACCCTGTCAAAAGCGGTCGAATCCCTGGCACGGCGGTTCCAATATCAGCCGAAGATGGTCCAGATCGGCAAACGCTCGGATCCGGCGGACACCGTGGCCCAGTGCGTCTATGAGGTGCCGGCGCATTTGAAGAACGCGCTTTTGTTGGAACTGCTCCGGCAGCCGGAATTCAAACGCGTTCTTGTCTTCGCTCGGATGAAGGATGGGGCGGACCGGATCACGAATTTCCTCAAGCTCGCCCAGGTGAAAGTCGCCAAGTTGCATTCCAGCCGCTCACAGGACCAGCGGCTCCAGGCGCTCCAGGACTTCAAGGACGGCAAAGCGCAGGTTCTGGTGGCCACGGACATCGTGGCGCGGGGCATCGATATCGATGGTGTCAGTCATGTCGTGAACTATGATTTTCCGGTCAACCCCGAGGACTACGTGCATCGCATCGGCCGCACCGGCAGGGCCGAAGCTCAGGGCGATGCGCTCAGCTTCGTCCCCAAGGAGGATCTCAACCTGCTCGGCATGCTCGAACTCTTCATCGCCCGCCGCCTTCCGCGCAGACATCTGAAAAACTTCAACTACCAGGCACCCGTTCCGCCTCCCATGCCTGGCGAAAAACCGCCGCGCCGCGATTGGCGGAAACGCACCCGTGAAATGGAAGCCAAAGTATCCACCACTCCCGCCAAGCAAACACCCGCAGATCAAAAGGGCAAACGCCGCTGAATCCTTGCGCGGGTCTAACGGCCTGCGTGATCCAAACTATTGGAAACTCCAAGTGTCGAAAAGCCAGGTGCGGCCAAAATCCGACGATTTGCGCTTGTGGCTTTGTGGGCTTGGCAGGGCGAATTGTTGTGCCACAATCCCCGCATGAAGGCAACCGGATCCCACTCTTCCTGCCAACAACTGGTGTTCCGCCAAACGGGCAATCCTGCGGATGTCCTGGCATTGACCGGATTTTTCCCACCTCCTCCGGTCGCCGGGGAAGTGCTGGTCCGGTTGCTGGCCGCGCCGATCAACCCGGCGGATTTGAATACGGTTGAAGGCACCTACGGTGTGAAACCCGCCTTGCCCGCCGTTCCCGGCGTTGAGGGTTGCGGGGTGGTGGAAACCAGCGGAACGAAGGATTTTCTGCCAGGAGAACGGGTGATCTTCCTCCGCCGGGCATCGACCTGGGCTACCCACACGATCGTATCGGCGGATGCGTTGTTCAAGGTGCCGGCGGGTATCGATCCGCTGCAAGCCGCGATGCTCAAGGTCAATCCGGCCACCGCCTGGCGGCTGTTGCATGGTTTCGAAGTTCTCGGCCAAGGCGCTTGGATCGTCCAGAACCTGGGCAACTCGGCGGTCGGCCGGTGCGTCATCCAATTGGCTCGTGATCTCGGTATTCGCACGGTTTCCTTCGTCCGCCGCGCCGAAGTGGCCGACGAACTCCGCCAACTCGGAGCCGATCATGTGTTTTCCGATGACGACGAGGGGCTCGCCGCAGCCAAGGCCGCCCTCGGCGGTGCCAAGGCCGCGCTCGCCTTCAATGCGGTGGGCGGCGACAGCGCCCTGCGCCTGATGAAACTCTTGCGCGAAAGCGGCACTCACATCACCTACGGCGCGATGGGCCGCAAACCCGTTTCCATCCCCAACGGCCTGCTCATCTTCCGCGACATCCGGATCCGCGGATTGTGGGTCACCCGCTGGGTCGAAAACGCGCCGCCCGCCGAAGTCACTGCGGTCTATCAGGACCTCGCCAGTCGTGTCGCCGCCGGAAAACTCGTGCAACCGGTCGATTCCACGTTCCCGCTGGCGGCCTTCCGCGACGCGTTGGTCAGGCTGGAGGCACCGGAGCGGGCGGGGAAAGTGCTGTTCGCGCCGTGATCCTGCGGCTCAGTTTTCCGGGAAGACGATTTCGTCGCCGGTGGCGGGACCGTGGCCGAACTTGTCGCCGATGTCCTTGCTCGAAACGAAGAGCATCAGCGAAATCAGGGCGAGGGCGCAGGCGGTTTGGAGGATTTCCAGCGGTTTGGCCTTGACCGGCCGGCCGAAGATCTTTTCCAGGATGGCAAGGGTGATATGGCCGCCGTCGAGCACGGGGAACGGCATCATGTTGAGCACGGCGAGGTTGACGTTGAACAGGACCATGAAGGCAAGCACCATGCGCCAGCCGTTTTCCATAAGCAGCAATTGATACATCAGCGAGCCAATGCCGATCGGCCCGCTGAGATGTCCCACCCCGATGCTGGAGTCAGAAGCGACCACCCGGTTGATGGTGGTCCACATCATGCGCAGGCTGTCGCCTACCTGCTTGATCGGGCGCGGATGGACCATGGCCGTGTCCTGATGGGGCACCGAATAAGGCTTGAAGCCCAACATCGGGCCTTTGCCTGCCGGTGACTTGGGAACGACGGGAGTGACGGTGATCGTCAGAGGTTTTCCGTCGCGGGAAATCTCGAATTCGATGGGTTTCGCGCCAGTGTCCTTGACAAATGCGATCACCGCGTCGGCGGTGGTGAATTTCTCGCCGTTCATCGAAACCAGCGTGTCGCCTTCCTTGAAACCGGCCTTTGCCGCTGGGCTGCCCTTCACGATGGAGCCAAGTTCGAGGTGATCGATTTCCGGACCGATGCCAACCTGCCGCAAGCCGCCGCGCTGGAACCATTTCGTTTTTTCGGTCTTAAACTCGGAGACGCAGGTGACGCGTTTGGGTTCGCCCTTGTCGTCCTTGCGTTCGACGACGAACTCGATCTGCTTGCCTTTGCTGAGAATGATCGCCTCGGTGATGCTGTCCAGGGAACCGGCAAATCCGTTCACCGGTTGGCCATTGATTTCGATGATCTTGTCGCCGGATTGGATTCCCGCTTTGGCGGCGGGGCTGTCTTTGACGACCTCGCCCACGATCTGGGAGGAGATGAAATCCGCAGGTTTGCCGACCTGACAAACGACCACCGCCGCCACCAGGGCCAACAGCATGGAAAATAACGGCCCCGCGAAAGCGACGATGATCTTGTCCAACGGGGTAATCGGAGGCAGCGGGGCGCGATCCAGGGTTTCCCCTTCCAGCGCTTCCATCGGCGCCATTTGCGGCAGGGCCACAAAGCCGCCTGCCGGGATCCAGCCGAGGCCGTATTGCACGCCGTTGATTTCCTTTTTCCACAGCGCCTTGCCGAACCAGATCTGGAAGCGGTCGATTTTCAGGCCGCGCCATTTGGCGGCCAGGAAATGACCGAGTTCGTGAACGAAGATGATGATGTTGAACACCATCAGCACGACGACGATCAGCAGGATCACATGGAGAATGGTGGAAATGAGGGACATGGGAAATTGCGGAACTGCTTCAACTTAGCGCTACCGGGCTGTCCGGCAAGTGCATTAAATCCAGGCCGTGGCGGCGGATTTCATCCGCCATGCCTGAATTGAGTGGCCAGGGGCTAGCAGCCTGTCGGACTTGTTAGGTCAACATATAGACCAAACTTGGAAACGGAAATCAACATTTGGGGCTAACAGTTATTCTATTAGATGTTAGTT
>Ga0118677_10001647_pt1 | contig 46734 bp, 82 predicted proteins | sample AliMusrvi5mmetaG_FD_86154 | JGI IMG/M metagenome (GOLD analysis project Ga0118677, IMG submission 86154) | reverse complement strand
TTCAAGAATCAGTCAAGAACAAGTCCCGTTCTTATATACTGTGCAACCCTCAACATATGCACATTCAAAGTTTAATTTTGATTTTGCGACATAGAAAGAAATTGGCTTTTCTTTGTAGAACACAGATTACAGGAGGAAATTGTTCACACTTTAGTATGAACAGGTCCGGCTACGCATGCTCAAACATGGGGCAACATCTGGCTGCTATGTTTAGACTGGACAATGGATACAGACATGGCACCAAAACAGTTTTACATGCACTGTTTTCTGTTCTAAACAATACGTTCACTTTCTGCAGAACAAATTTCTTGCAACAAAATTCAACGCCAGGAACAAAAAGTAACCAACAGTCGGATCTGAATTACCTCCTCAGATAGATTAACTATGGACCAGGGTCGACCCGGCTGAGGGAGTTATAGTTAACTATTTTGGGGCTCCCTCACAGCGGATTGTCTACAGACTACAAATATAAAAGATTTCAAGGAAGAGTGGCACTGTTTTGTAAAATTTTTATAATATATTATCAAATGTTATGAACGTTGACAATATATTATGACAGAACAACAAATAAGAGATTACGCAGAACAGATTTACCCACCGCAGAAAGGCAAACGGCTACGGCTATATTTTTCGGTTTGCTATTACGAACCTATCCACTTGTACAAAACTTTCAGCAAACTGAAATATAGCCGATGTTAGTAGCTGTGCCATCACTTACGATAATTTGAAACACCGAACTTTTTATTTGTTTTTTAGGGGAGGAAAAATATTTTTATCTTTTTACTTGCTATTTGACAAATTATGATTATCTTTGTACCGACAAATTAATATTAATAATTTTAAATTTTTAAAAAATGGAAACATACACAAAAAAACACGAAGAAGAAATTGCAGCCAAAGGACACGTTGAAAATATTAAAAAACGTGGTGGAACTGCTAAAATAACGAAAGTAGGAAAATATTACGAAGTAGAATATTCTTTTCCAACTGAAAAAACTAAAGTTTATCAAGGACAAGAATTGAGAAACTCAACAACTTCTGAATATGTAATATTTTTTGAAGGGCAAGAATTAAAAACATCAAAATCGGGTGCAATTAATTCAAATAACGGAATAGTTCTTACCGCCAAATTACCAACAGGTGAATATATTAAATGGAGAAGCAATGATAATTATGGCAAAAAGGGATTTTCTTTTGACAAACCCATTACCAGTGCGAAAGACGACAGCAAAATAAATTCAATTTCTTCGGAATTAAGAAGTAAGTTAGAATATAAATTAGCTAATTAAAATGATACTATCTGTAACAGAATATGCAAAATTGCTTGGCGTAACACGTCAGGCGGTTTTGCTACAGATAAAAGAAAAAAGATTAGCTAAAGGAGTAATTGCAAAGAAGGTTGGTAACACTTATTCTTTATCTGTGCGAGGGCAAAAAATAAATAAAAAATGATTAAGGTAAAATGCTTAATAGTTGCTTCGGGCATTGCTACTAACGGCTGCTGGTATGACCAGTGGCGGATTACGAGGACAAAACTTTCAAAATACGATACAGAATGAACGAAGCAAATAACTTACAATTACCTACAAACCCGACATTGGTTATACCCGATGTTAGCAACCGTTTTATTTTAGATGCTTGCTGTGGCAGTAGGATGTTTTGGTTCGATAAAGCAAATCCAAATTGTTTATTTATCGACAAAAGAAGTGAAACCGTTGAAGCTAAAGATAGTAGTTGCAAAAGCGGGTTGAGAATTATTGAAGTAAAACCTGATTTGGTGGCCGACTTTACCGAAATGCCATTTGAAAATGAAAGTTTTGCGATGGTAGTATTTGACCCTCCACACCTTAAAACATTAGGGCAAAATAGTTGGATGGCTAAAAAGTATGGCAGGTTGCCCGATGATTGGCAATTTATGATACAGAAAGGGTTTAAGGAATGTATGAGAGTGCTTAAACCACAAGGAACGCTAATTTTCAAATGGAATGAACACGAAATTAACTCAAAGCAGGTTTTAGACCTTATAAATTACAAACCGCTTTTTGGACATACAAGTGGAAAACAGGCAAAAACAATTTGGATGGCCTTTATGAAGGGCGTATCTTAAATGGTTGCTAACGATCGGTTTGTGTATGGCAAGTAAGCCACGCACGAACTTATAAAATTTAGTATAAACTTTAATGGCTTATTTGCTATAAACTTTGTTAGCGGTAGGTTTTTGTTAAACTTTTAAAATATAAATAAAATGGAAACGAAGTATTCAAAAGAACAATTTGACGGATTAACGTCAAAATTCTTAGATGAAATGTTGGCAGATGGTGGTTTTTAAACTTACCGCTAAATATCAGGTTTAACGTTTGCAGCTATGCCCAGTTGGGCGATTAATAGCACAAAATTGTCAAATTACAAACAACTTATAAAAATGGTAGAAACTTTGAATAACGCAGAAACCGCCCAATTGGGTATAGGTGCGGTTAGCAGTAGTGGTTTTCTTAGTCTTTCTGAAAATAGATTTAGAGGTTTTTTTGAAGAGTTCGGGAACGCTGCTGAAAGGTATGAGAATGGTGAAAAGATTGTTGTTTATACGCTTAATAGAAAAATTGATAACAACTTTAATTTATCTTATCATTTAAAATTTCCTCAAAAAAAAGTACAGTTCAATTTTTGGTTTGAAAAAATAAGCTACTTGAACTCAAAAGAAAGCGTAACAATTTCTTTTCATAATAGCAATGAACCTTTAGAAAAGAATAGACTAAAAAACGTATTGACAACAAATTGCTTAAATGAATTAAAACAAAAAGTAGATGATATTTTTACCTTATACAGATAATTGTCGCAGTGCGGTTTTTACCATTACTGCTAACGATAAAGTATAACTGTCAGGTGGGGGATTAAATGCACCTAACCTTCACATTGACACAAAACTAAATTAGGTGCAGATAGCTTCGGGTGGCACGTCAGCCCCCCACTTGCAGTTATACAATGTTATGGGCTGGTGTTTTTAATACTTTATAAAATGAAGAAAAAAGAATCTAAATTAAAGCAGGCAGTTAAGGCATCTAATCCTTTTGCAATTAAACGTAAAATCAAATTTGCAAAAGAACATCCCGATGTATTTGTAAATCCGCTTTCTATTTTTAGCGGCACTGAATTAAAACGCAGCAAAAAGCGTAAAAAAAGAAAATAAAAGTTATCGGGCAGGTGCTTACTACACTTGCCCATAACTATCATATAACAAATAACTAAATAAATATTTGTATATGTGCAATAAAATTTTTATGTTTGATAAAAAATAAAAATATGGAAAATTTAGAATTATTTGAACAAAAACTTTTGCTAAAGGATTTAGCAAAAAGCACTATTAATGGTTATATTGAAACTATAAAAATTGTTTCATATAGAATTAAAAAACCAATAGATGAAATAAATGAATCTGATTTGGTTAAATACGTTGTATCTCAAAAAAAACGGAAAATATCATCATCTACACAGATGGCAATGATAAATTCGTTCAAAGCATACTTTAGAGAGGTTCATAATAAAACATTTGACCATAATATATTGCCACGACCAAAGATTTCACAAAAACAACCAGATATACTTTCTATTGAAGAAATGCAAAAACTTATTTCTTCGATAAATAATTTGAAACACAAAAGTATTGTTGTATTAATGTATTCTTGTGCCTTACGTGTATCTGAATTGGTAAATTTAAAAATAAAAGATATTGATAGTAAAAACAATAAAATAAATATTAGAAACTCTAAAGGGAAAATTGACAGGATTGTTATGTTAGATGAATCTTTATTAAAATTATTACAAGAATACTGGAAACAATATAAAACAAAAATTTATTTATTCGAGGGTGCAAAAGGCAATATGTATAGCGTTACAAGCGTTCAAAACATAATTAAAATTAATTCTAAAAAAATTGGGATTAATAAAAAAATATCTTCTCATTCAATGCGACACAGTTGTTTAACTCAACTTATTAAAAATGGTGTTGATTTAAGAAGTGTTCAAAAAATTGCAGGGCATAAAAACATAAATACAACCGCAGGATATATAAAAATAATTGATGCTGATATATTGCAAACAGTAAGTCCAATATCAATGATAAAGTTATGAAACAATATACCGAAATACTACAAATTAGAATAAGCAAAGAAATGTTTAACCAGTTATCTATTTTAGAACAAAAATACCATAAGAAAAAATGCAATTTTGTAAAAAATGCAATTATTGAAAAACTAAAAAAAGATATTCCTAAATTAAGATTACAAAAAAAAGCTGAAAAAATAAAGTTACCCTTTTAATTTTTGATTATGAAGAAAAAGAAAACTATTAAAAAGCCTGTTTTATCAAAACAACCGACCAGTAATCAGCCAGTTAAAAAACCTGTTTCAAAACAACCGACCAGTAATCAGCCAGTTAAAAAACCTGTTTCAAAACAACCGATAAAAAAACAGGTAGTTAAAAAGCCTGTTACAAAACAGCCTGTAAAGAAGCAACCAGTTAAGCAAAAGCCTACCACTAAACCTATTCCAAAAAAAACACAAAAACCTATTTTAAAACAGCCAGAAAAAAAGACACCAGTTAAGCAGAAGCCTACAAAAAAGCCTACTTTACCAACCCCAACTATTCAGCCAACAAAAGCACCAGAACCACATTATTATTATGTTGTAGGTGCTGATGGTAAGCGGCACAAGAAAAAGTATGTTGAATACAAGACTGGATCAGCCAGAAAGAAAAGTAAATACAATAAATTTCAAACCGCTTTAGCTGAATTAAGAAAAAGCGAAAAAGACTTTGATAAGTCTGGATCATATCAGGAGGCTTTACACTTCATCTGGCAGCGAAACAAGCTGGAACCACTCAATCAGCTTATAAATAATTTTGATATTGTCTGGAACGATTATATTAATGAATTTAAGGGCGTTGCTGGTGATTTGTTTGTTCAAAAAGTTATTGAAGATTACAATGATGTTAATTGGTGGAAAATAAAAGAAGAAATTGAAGAACTTGAAAAAGTTGCAAAAGGCTATAATAAAGAAGTTGATGTTTTTGTAAGGGATGCAGACAATATAATTGCTGAAAACAATATTATTCAAATTAATGTTGCTGGAGTTAAAGAGGGAATTTTAGATGGACTAAATAGATATATTGACAAGCGAAGCGAGGATGAAAAAGTCGGCACTGGTAAATCAGATAGCAGTTCTGTAATTTTTCATTTTGACGATATGGATGATGAAGGCAAACCAAAGCCATCCATTACACAACAAAAGAATGGGCGTTATAGAATTGAATATACAGTACAGGGCTTGGGTGATTATTTTAGAAAATATAATATTCCAATACCACAGCCCCCAACAAAGAAGAAAAAAATATCTGCACCAGCAGAAGAAGAAGAAGAAGAAACGCCTGAATTGCCAATTTTCCAACCGCCAGTAACACCAGCCGCAGAACCAGCTGAACCACCAGCCAAAAAACTTTCTGAAAGCGACAAATACGCTATTGAAGTTCGAGAAACTAAAAAAATAAAAGCTGAAGCCTTTGAAAAACTTTTAAAGGAAAAAGTAATCTCTCTTGATAAATATATTGAATTAATTAATAAACTATAAAAAATGAAAATATTTGAATTATTACCTGTTTTTCTTGATGAAATAACAGGCGAATTAGAAGAAGGAAAACTGTATATTTCCGAACAATATGAATGCGCTATTCATCTTTGCGCCTGTGGTTGTAAAGGTAAAACAGTAACTCCATTAGGGGCGAATGACTGGACTTTAATAAAAAATACAGAAAACAACGTATCATTAAGTCCTCCAATAGCAAATTGGAATGGTGAAAATCCTCCCCATGCTCACTATTATATAACTAATAATAAAATTGTATGGCTTTAAAAAACAGAAAGGAAAATTGCATCCATAATTGTACTGTTTTAACAAATGGATGGTTTGAATGTTGTAACCCGAAAAGGAAATCTAATTATTGCTATTGTGTTTGTAAAAACTCTGAATTTTCTAAAAAAACAAAACATAAATCATTCCTTATGCAAATTGCTTTAAAAAATGAAAAAGAAACAATTTAACGATACTCTTTTTGCTGGTATTTTTGACCGCAATATTCAGCAGGGGCGTACCTTCAGACTGGAAACAAGCGGAAGCACCAGAACAATGCACTTTCCACTGGGAAGCGAATATAAGTTCAGCAGCAGCCACTACAAAGGTATGCACTTGGTAAATGTAGTAAAAATGGATATTGAAAAAAGTATAAAGGCTGGAACGCTTGTCTTACCTGAAAATCATGTTGAACTAAAAGAAAAGAAGCTGCGCACAATTTGTTTTAATGAAAAAGCACTCACCAGCTTTGTCGGCAAAAAATTACTTTCAGTAGATATTAATTCCTGTTATTTTAATACAGCACACAACCTTAAAATTATTACTGACAGGGCGTATGATCTGGGCTTTAAAAAAGACAAAGAATATAAACACGCCAGAAATATTTCTATCGGTTGTTTAGGCAAAAAGTCAAGAGTATTACACTATTTCAATGGCAAAATAATAAAAGATGAAACAACCACCAGCGAAAATGCAGCCTTTCGTTTGCAAATAATTAACCATGTTTTCAGTGTTGCGCTGAAGGTTATTTCAAAGGTTGAAAAAGGCTTTGCGTTCTTTCTAACTGACTGTTTTTTTATTTTGCCAGAATACAAAGAAAAACTGGATCAGGCGTTACTTCAATATGGTTATGTTACAAAGCAGGATGAAATAATTATCACAAAAGTTTTTAATCGTTCTGAAATAACAGGCGGCTTAAAAGTTATCTGGGAAAAAGCCGATGAACCAGATATTGAAAAATCACATTATTTCAGCAAAAAACATGAAATTCATTCTATTGATGAATACAAACCAAAACGTAAAAGATGAACAAAAAATTTTATATTATAGGATTAGTAATTCCCTTAAAAGATGCTTCTATTAAACTGTTAAAAAATCATAACACAACATAAAAAACAAATAATGGATATGTTGCCAGACTTTAAAATGGGCGAAGATTACGGAACTGACATTCTATTAAAAAATAAAAATTTATGATTAAAGAAATATTAAAAATATTTAAAAGAAAAAACAAAAAACAAAAGATTTCCTATGTTTTGAGAGATACCAAAGGAAAAAAAATTTCTAAAGGAACGATTGAAGCAGTAGGCAATGAAAGCATTTATTACTTTTTAGGACAAATATATAACTAAAAAAATGAAAAAGAATGTTATTTATCTACTTATCAAAAAAGAAAAACAATTTAGTGATATGTCCCCAGACTGCAATGTTGTAGTTTTTAAACATCTGGAATCAGGATCAAAGTTGAAATTTAAAATGACAAAGCTATTACACGCTGCAAAGCCTATACTTGCTTATAATAAAACTGTAACTATCGAATATGAAGGTTTTATTTCATCTATCGAAAATGATAAATACAGATTTTTTCTTTACAAAAGCAATTCTATTATTTTTGAAGATAAACAAGCCAAAACTTTTTTTAATATTTCACAAAGGAAGCCAGTAACAATTAATGAAATACAAAAAGAGTTAGTAGTGAGTTCGTAATGTTGAAGTAAATTTATTAACAGTTTTTTTATAAATCACTGTTTAATAGTATGTTTGCAAAGATTAAAAAAATACAAAGTTAGTAGTGAGTTCGTAATTAACAAATTTTAAGCCATGACTGAAGAATTAAATTTAACCATTGAACAAAAAATTGAAGTACTAAAAGAAGCCCGAAAATATATTTTAAAATTTAATTATTTCTGTATGTGTACGGCTTTAAGTGATGCTATTTGCAAATTTCACACTGGCGAATATGTTTTTTTGTATTCAGTGTTTTCAGTATTTCCAGAACTTTTAAAATATAAGCCTAAACGAATAAAAGAAAATCATTTGCTTTGGTTTAAAAAAAATTGGATCGGTAAGACAAAACGAATAATCATCTTAACGCTGGTGATAAGACAGCTAAAAAAACAACTTCAAAAAAAACAGGTACCTACAAAACTTCAAAGCTGGTGAAAATAAAAAAAGCCACTCACCGAGTAGCTTCTTTTAAGATTTTGAAAATTTATTTTTATATTTCTTTTAGCATAGAATAAACTTATTCATTGAGCCAAAGCCAACGCCCCGATTTTGCCATGATTGCTTATATATTGCGAATAAATTAAGGTTATAGTTATTATTAAACAGTACTAATGTAACTGCTCTTGTCTGTATAATACCAGTCCCTTTTATTCCATATAAGTTGTTAGTCGTTAAATTGCTAAAAATAATATTTTCATTCTGTAAAACTACGCCTCTGGTAAAGATAATACACCCTCTACTTTGTGCTACTGGCGATAGCGTTTGTTTACCGATGAATGAATTTTGATTAATACAAATACAGTTGTCCGCCTGAAGTGTACAGTTTTCCAAAGTAATTGCAGCATCCTGAACGTGATTTTTTTGTAATACAGTATAACATACATTCTGTTTTGTAGGTGGTGAGCATCCATGCGCACTTACTACAAGTCCTGCAAACAGAAGCAGGGTTAAAATTGCAAATAGTCGTTTCATGTTTTTGTTTTTTGGTTTTAGTTAATACAAAATTAATAATTAATTTTAAAAAATTAATTTTTCTTTTATTTTATTTTCTATTTCATTTAAAAACTCTTTATACATTTTTGTATTGCAAATATTTATTTTTTCAATGTATTTTTCTAAAAAAACATTTGTTTGTGGACTTTCAAAAACGTTTATATCTTCTAATGTATCGTTTCTTTTTAAATGATTAGAAATGCGAATTGTTGTACTATCAGTATCTATATATATGCTGTTTTTTCTATTTGAAATATCTATTGTATAACCAATTTTATTTTTTTTTAATATTTCTTCAGTTTTTTTTGCAACCTTAAAAATTGAAAACCCAGCGTTTGATACTTGCCTAACAACTCCGAAATAATTTTTACTAATTATTTTTGCCATAAAAAAATTTTACACTTTATAAAATTTAAGCACCAGCCAAACAATCACCGCAATAATACTGGCAATAAGCCAGTAGATTGCCGCTTTTGCAAACCCTGAATTTTGTGTTATTATTTCTGGGGCTGTTTTTATGGTAACAGTCTGAATAGTATTTTTACAATGGATCAGCTGATTTCTTAATTCTGAAAGCGTATCTTTATAATTCTGGCAGCTAACCTCTATTCTGTTGTTATGTATTAAAATAAGCGGTTTGCTGATGTATTTACCAGCTTTTGAACTATCCTTCTTTGCACTGTCAATAACCACCTTACCATCCTTGCATTTAAGATATAGCCAGTAAAATGAACTGTCCTTTGGAATGACAACTGGAAGTGCTTGTATTTGCGTTGTGTCCTTAACCTGAATGATAGTAGTAACAGTTGCGTTTTGCGGACAACGTTTACAATAAAAAGAAGTTGTACAGCTACAAAGAAATATAGCTGATAACAAAAACAGTATTATTAATTTAATTCGTCTGGGCTGTTTCATCTTTTTTGGCTTGTGGTGCATCTGTTACCTTTGTTCCGTATGGCGATGTTATTTGTGAAATGTCGGGCACTAACCCATCGGTTTTGGCTTCTGGCGCATCTGTTACCTTTGTTCCGTATGGTGATGTTATTTGCGAAATGTCGGGCACTAACCCATCGGTTTTAAAAATATTTAACACGTAAGCAATGCCAGATCCAAAAATACTGATAAGCATTATAAGCAATGTATGTTTATTAATATCAAATACACCTGTTTTCTGAAACGAATTTAACACTTGTATTAAGGCTGTTGTTACTCCAGTACCCAGCGAAATAATTAACCCATGCAGAAAATCTTTAAATTTAATACTCCAAATGGGTGAATCAGGAAACGCCTGTCCTGTTGAAAGAACTTTTAAAAGATATACTCCAGCGATTGAAATTGATGTTGCCAGTGAAATAAGTACAGTGTGTAAATTTGCCTCAAATATTCCAGTGGTTTGCATTGAAACAACCATTTGTGATAAGCCTGTTAAAACGGCTGTTAGTAATACAAGTATTACTGCATGATAAATCTGTTTAAAGTTTTTCATAGTTAAAGTTTTAAATTTATAATAAAGACAATATTTTTAATGCCGAAACAAAAACAACCCAGCCTGTAATCTCAATAGCTGTATAACTTATTGGATATTGTTTTTTAAATTTAATCATCACATTCCTCCTCGCAATTTTTTTTAAAAATCTGTTTTCTTTTTTTCATAAATTTTTTATCTTGTCTTATTTCAAGATTTTTGGCTATTTTTCTAAAAATAAATATTCTTAATACTTCCTTTGAAATATAAGCACAAACAGCATAACCTACTGTTTGTGCAATAGTGATCCAGTCAAAAAACAAAATATTCATTAGAATATTGTGCGCATGATGATCTACAAATGGAATAAGCCCTGCAAGAATACTTAATATTGTTCCTGAAATATCTTTCATTATTTTATTAGCCTCCAGCCTTTATCTACTTTGATTTTACCTTTATAATAAGCATCTAAAAATAGGTAATAGATTATTTGCTGATAGCTGGGATTGTCTTTTGTAGATTGTATTAAGCTATCAATATTCTTTTGATAGTTATCGAAAGGAATAACCCCTTTATAAACATTTGAAACCATCTTTGGCTTTTGCTTCACTACAAAATCAAAGCCTGCAAACGAAGGCGCACCCATGCCAATAGGATTTGTATTCAGGTTAGTGATAGTGATTGTATCACCTGCTGTATTAACGAACTTTTGTGCGTTTGTTTTACCGATAAAAGCCAAAAGGCTTACTGCTAAAATTAAAATTGTTCTTTTCATTGTCGTTGTTTTTATTTATTGTTGTTAATATTAAATTTTACTTGTTATATACCACTGAATACCATTTGAAATTATTGTTATTGAAGAATATTGCAATAGCAAAGAATAAGTATTCGCTGCGTCTATTAATTCAATACCATTCGCTTGAATTAAAACCGTTCCTACACCTGCATCCACTTTTTTAATTGTGTAAACCCTGCCTTTTATTCCAGTAGCCGAAGGTAAATTAATATATGTAGTAAGAGCCCCAGTAGTTACCATTAAATAATTATCCTTATCTGTTAATAGAATAGATGCGGTAGTATCTCTTATTGCATAGTTTGACGAGCCTTTTATATATTCGCTTCCACGTGCTTTAAAATCACCGTTTTTATATACACTAAACTTATTCCCATTATTAGCAAGTTCAAGTATGGTTGTTATATTTCCATAGGTTGTATCTGTTATATTTAAGGCTTGGTCATTTTTATAGCCGACAACTAAATTGTTATTTCCACCTAAATTTTTTAATAAAGCACCCAGTAAAAAAACGTTACTGGAAAAAGAAAGTGAATCCCCAAACCCAGCGACTAAACCATAAGTTGAACCATTTAAATAATGATTAGCACCACCCACGATATTATTTATCGCAAAAATTAAAGTGTCATTCTGTCCACTGACTAAATTATAATACGAATTTGTTAGATTGTTATAATATCCACTTACTGAATTATTTGATGAATAATTATCTAAATTTTGATAACTCCCACTTACTGAATTATTTGATGAATTATTTAGAGTGTGATTATTCCCACTCACTGAATTATTTGATGAACTATTTAAATTTTGATTATTCCCACTAACAGAATTATCTGTTGAATAATTAACTAATGAATTATTATTTCCACTCACTAAATTATAACTTGAAGATGATAAAAAATGACCTGTGCCACTTACAGAATTATCTGTTGAATAATTAAATAATGAATTATAACTTCCACTCACTGAATTATTTGATGAACTATTTAAATTTTGATTATTCCCACTAACTGAATTATTAGATGCACTACTTAAATACTGAGAACCTCCGCTCACTGAATTTTCAATAGAATTATTTATTATGGAATCGAAACCTCCGCTTACTGAATTATTATTTGAATGATTAACTAATGAATTATTATTTCCACTCACTAAATTATTATTTGAATAAGTATCTAAATATTGGGCACTCCCACTTACTATATTGTATGATGCACCTCCGACAATAGAATTAGCATTTCCACTGACTAAATTATTAAATGCTCTACTTAAAAGCTGATATTGTCCGCTCACTAAATTATTATTTGAACTATTTACTAATGTATCTAAATCTCCACTCACTGAATTATTATTTGAACTATTTAAATAGTGATTATTCCCACTAACTGAATTATTAGATGCACTACTTAAAAGCTGATTATACCCACTCACTGAATTATTTAATGAACTATTTAAATTTTGATTATTTCCACTTACTGAATTATTTGATGAATAATTTAAATAATGATAACTCCCACTCACTGAATTATTATTTGAAAAATCTACTAATGTATCTGAATCTCCACTCACTGAATTATAATAAGAATTATTTAAATAATGATTAATTCCACTCACTGAATTATTATTTGAACTATTTAAATATTGATAACTCCCACTCACTGAATTATCATACGAACCATCTAAATATTGATTAGAACCACTGACCGAATTATTATATGAACTATTTACTAATGTATCTAAACTTCCACTTACTAAATTATTGTATGAGCTATTTAAATATTGATAACTCCCACTCACTGAATTAGCAAAAGAACCAATTAAATAATGATAAGCACCACTTACTGAATTTTGAGATGAAACAGCTACTAACGTATCATAACTTCCACTTACTACATTATTAAAAGAATTATTCAAATATTGATGGTCGCCACTCACTGAATTATTTGATGAACTATTTAAATAGTGATTATTCCCACCTACTATATTTCTATTACACAAATTATTTAATGAATTTGTATCTCCAACAATTAAATTAGAATTTGAAGATGATAAAAAATTTTTTTTTCCAGCTACTAAATTATTATTATTAAATCCTTCAATTTGATTATAATGCCCACCTATTATATTTGAATTATTATGCCCATATCCTGCAAGTTCACTACTATCACCACTGATTAAATTATAACTTGAATATGATAAAAAATGAGCTGTGCCACTTACAGAATTATTTACTGAATAATCATGTAATATTTGATCAATTCCACTTACATTATTATAAGAACTCGATGTGTCAAAACTAATAGTTTTTCCAACACTCAAATTACTTCTATAAACATCATAATTCAAACTGTTATAAGTGTCTGTAACAACAAAATGTGTACTTCCTAATGCGCCATGATTAGCCAGTTTAATCGTATCAGTATTTATATACGATTTTAAAGGAGAAGTCGAAAGACTGGCTGTATAATGGTAATAAGAATTTAACTTCCAAAGCTGATTAGTAGAATTATTTAATATCAAAGAGCCTTCTGTCATATTTTTAAGAAACAAAGTAGTATCGTTTGGTACAATCCAAACAGACTGCGAATACTGCCCAAAAGTTTTAAAAACTATAAATAAACTTACTATTAAAAGTATTTTTCTCATAATATTTATGAATTAGATATTGTTACTAAAGTTCCAACAACCCTTCCAATATTAAAAGTAATAGTATTTCCAGATACTACATATTCTGAAGGATCGCATAAATCACTACCACTAAAAACAAGCGGACTAACGTTTAATGTAAGCGTTGTTACAATAAATATTTTTTGTGCTGCCGTTGCTGTAAAACGTTCTGGGGGGGTTGTACTTCCACCTCCACCTGAACTATTATTGCTGTAACCAAGTCCAAAAGCCATAATTTTATTTTTTATGCGGCTGTCCTGCAACCTATTATTACTAATGTAGCACCTGCACCAGCGGTTACTGTTCCATCAATAGTTGTGAAAATTGATGTTAATGTTAAACTCTCACCTGCAAGTATGGGCTGTGGCGTTGAAACAGTTCCGTTTGATAATTTTCCAGTAGCGCAATATGTTGAATTACCTCCTATTGATTTTAAAATAACATTTGCAAAACCTTCATTGGCTAAATCCAATGACTGCCCTGCTGTTAATCTGGTTGAAACTCTATTACCTGTCATAACTTTATTTTTTATTATTTTTAACTATAATCACAATTCCAGTAATAGCAACTCCTAATAACAAACCTGAAACAGCTAAATACTTCCAGTTTCGTTTAACAAAAAAAAAACTGGACTTTAAAAATTCCTCAATTTTCTTGCCTCCCTGCGACATCAGACTGTTCGTACTTGTAGTTCGTGCCTGAATGACAATATCATATAACTTATTTAAATCTGTTATTCCTGAAGCCACTGCTGCATTAACTTTTGTTGCAAAGCCCTTAAACCATCCAGCACCATTCCAAACCGCATACACAAAATTAAATGTAAGGCGTTTATCACTATCTACCAGCTGCTTTGCTTTACTGCTTAAATAGGTTTTTGAAAGAGTTTCATAAGTAGGCTTCATCATTCCACCCACTAAAGTTTTTAATTTTGGTGCAAGATCACCGCCTTTATAATTCCATTTCCACGTTTGACTGGCTTTGGCTGCATCAATTAAATTCCAAAACTCTTCTCCTGCTGATGAAGTATTTAACGAACCACCATTAAGCCTGTCAATGCCAAACATTGTTTCGCCAGACGAGCCGTAACGTGCATCTTTTACCCTACCATCCTTTAACATATCAGGATGATAGTAACCGCCCTCCAGCTGATCTATGACCTGACCTACTATTGTATTAAAATCTTGATCTGTCATTTTTATTTTTTATTTCCGCTTTTATGAAATTTTTTATAAAATACAATAGATAAGCCCAGTGCAACCGCACTAATCAAACCTATAATTATTATCTCATTCTTTTTCATTATAAGGCTGTTTGAATATTTTTAGTATTTAAAATTTTTCTTATTGTTGTACGTTCAGATGTGCTTAATTCGTTTATCAGCCACTCAATCATGTTTTTATTACTAAAGCCACTACCCCAGATACCATCTTTCAACCCGAAGGAAACTATCAGCTGTTCATAGTCTGACTGATTTTTTAAGGCGTTCATTACTTCCTTAATAGACTCATCATTAGTGCCTACACCACGCATAGCCTCATATAATTTTGAAGCAAGTTGCTGGTAATAAGAAGCGGAGTAAGATAATAATTTTGTATCAATATTTTTGTTTGCTGCTCGTTCCAAGTCCTTCGCCTTTGCTGCATCGCTTCTTTGAAAAAGATTAATTACAACCTTACGCCCCAGCCAAACAATCAATACCAATCCACCAATACCTCCTACAATCCATAAAAGGTTTTTTGGGTTTTTTTGAATATTATCAAATAGTTTCATAACTTTATTTTTTATTATTTTATAAATTCTTTTACATTTAACACCCTGACAAACACGCCTGATCCATATAGCTTTGCTGTTAAGTCCATAGCTTCGGGATCGGCTTTTGTTGCTGAAATAATTATTTGAATTTTCTCAATATCAATATTGTTTTGTTCGTTAATCATTTCATACAGCGTTCTAATACCATCCTCTACCAGCCCCTTTGTGCTAATAGAAACTAAAAGCCCAGTCATATCCGAATATTCTAAAAAACAAACGTGCTTACCATAAATAAGAAGATCATAACAGCACATTATTTCACCATCAATTATTCTGGCAAAAAAACGAACTTTCGTATTCAGACAATCAGAATTATTTTTTTTAGCATACTTTTTTATTGTATTGACTAAAATATCTCTTACGCTGTCCTCAATGATCTGGTTTTTTACGCTGCTCATATTTTAAAATTTTAATAAGTTTCTACTAATGTTTTTAGTACCCAGCCAAAATAGCTGTTATCACCAATTTTCAAATTAACAGCATACCAGTTTCCCTGTTCGCTTGAAATACTCATTTGCTTTTTCGCTGGTGCCGCTGTAACTACATCTGAATCCGTTGAAGGAAGTGTATAAACTAAATTTCCTTTTTTAGAAATAGCCATTTTAGGTTTCAACGAAACGCTGCTTGCTGGTGCCGCTTTTGCTACTGCTGGTGCGCCTGTTTTATTGGACTGATCTTGCTTTGTTTCGTCTGTCTTTTCCTCTCCCTGCCCTTTAGTTTTTTTCTTAAACAACTTCATTAAATTGTCTTTTTGCCAATATGCCAGACCAGCTGCAAGTATTACTACTGCTGAAATAATGAATATTTTAGTTGCGCCCTTATTTTTGCTCATTTTTTTTATCTTTAAGTTTTTTTTCAATGTTTTTCATCAAAATATTATTTGACAAGTTCATTCCTACACTTGAAACAAGCAATAGAAATAATGCTGAAATAGCCAAAATAGTAATTATTTTGTCATTTCTTGAATTTTGCAAATTATTTTCTTCACCTCCGCTGTTATTTTGTATAGGTGCTTCCATGATAAATTTTATTTATTATTAGCTGAAAATTGTTCTTTTGTGCGCCTTTACTGTGTGCGCCTTTACTGTGTGCGCCTTTACTTTGTGTGATTTAACAGCTACCTTATGTAATTGTTTTGCGCCTTTAGGTGTTTTTGTTTTTGATCTCTTTTTCATAGTTTTAAGTTTTAGTTTGTAAAATTATATATCCATATCAAAAGGTGCCGCAATTCCAAAACCATCGGCTGAAGCCTCTGCGGCTTTGTCTTCTGCTTTTTTTGCTGCTTTTTTTGCTGCCGCTTTTGAAAGCTGTGATGCTAATAGCTTTTCGCCTTCCTGTGCCAGATCAGTAAAGTCAATATTTGCCAATAGACCGCCTTTTTTCTTTGCCGCTGGTGCGGCTGCGGCTGGTGCGGCTGCGGCTGGTGCGGCTGGTGCGCCAGTACCTTTATCACCTGTTTTACTTTTATTATTTTTTTTAGGTTTTAACAAAACATAACCCCCAACTATTGCGGCAAGTGCCAACGTGCCAACGATTAAAATAGTTCTTGTTTTCATAATTCGTTTTTTATTTTAACTTTTTTTATTTAAAAGTCCTGATCCTGCAATGCCACTAATTAAATTCAATGCCGAAATAGCCACATCAGCCCCTTTGCCAGAACGTTTCTTTTTCGTTGCTGCTGGTGCCGCTGCTACTGGTGGTGGTGCCATTATCACTGGTTTTTTTGTTTTTAGATAAAAGAATATTCCAACACCAGCCAGAACAACAAAGCCAGAAACAACACCTATTAATATTTTTGTATCACTGCTCATTTTATATTGTGCATTTATAAAGAGTATCGTCATCAGAAAGCATATCCCCAACTGTCATTTCCATTTTTACTGGAACGCCTTTAAGTTTTATTCCTTTGTAAGCGGCTGTTATCTTTCCATCAATACCAATAATGATACTGTTTCTATTTGTTATTGCTTTTGTTATCAGTGATCCCAGTTTTTTATTGTCAGAAAAAACCTCGCTGGGTACAATATCTACTGAAAATTTAATATCTGTAACGCTTTTACCTGCTACTGTTTGTGTAATTTTTGAATTTATTGTTGTCAGCTTCACCCCTTCAGCAAATACATCAATAGCATAGTTTACCAGATCAAATTCCATGTCGGACTGGTTTTTAAAAGCCAGTGAAACATCAAACTTTAGCTTGTTAATAGTTGCATTGACAATTTTTATATCTTTTAACTTATAGCAATAGCTTTTAAGTAATTTAACTTGTTCTTTGCTGTACATATAAAAGCCAATACCTGCGGCTGCTACCGCACCAACAATAAGCCAAATAATTAATTTTTGATTTTTCATTTTTTATTGCTTGTTAATAAAATGATTCCTCCTATTATTGCTACCACTACCGCACCACCGATAAAAACGTTTTTAAGTGTTTTTGCTTTCTCTATTGCATTTTCCTGTTCAGCCTGAATGTGTTGTGCCGCCAGTTGTGCCGCTTTCATTGTTTCTGCATCCATCGGTTCATCTTCATCCCCAGCAATATCTTTGTTTTTATTCATTACGCCAATAATTTTAGCTGCAATAGCCGATCCTGCTGCAATAGCTGGTAAAAGCCAAGCTGCATTGTGATAGTTTTCGTCTGCGCCAATATTAACAGGCTTTCCTGTTTTCTTGTCTGTGGCTGTAATATTTAAATCAAATTTTGTTTTGTCCTCTGGATGAAACTTAACCTTCCCAGCAATGTGTGGAACCTTTTTCCCTTTGCCTTTTGCTGCGGCTGCGATTAGCTTATCCCTATTTCCTCCAACACCCTCAAACACTTGCATTGTTTCCTGAAAAGCCTTAATTGCTTTTGGGTTCTTTTTATCTTTTGCCGCAATGATATTTGATAAGCGACCAGCCATGTTCCAGCAATTTGTATCAACCAGTTTAATGATCGCCAACCTTCCTGATGCTGTGAATGGTTCAAATTTTAATAATTTATGAGCAAACGCCCCCCCATGTGCATTAACAATTTCTCTTTTTGCCAGTTTAACTTCTTTCTTTTGTGCTTTCCAAGCCTTACGCCCCTGCGTTTTAATTATTTCTCTTTTCTTTTTGCGCTTTGCTCGTCTGGCTGCTCGTCTGGCTGCACGATCCTCCGCTGAACAGTAGAAAACATCATCTTCTGAAAAGTCTTTGTCAAATATGGGTTGATCCTTTTTTGTCATTATTTTATGAATGATATTTCCTTAAATTTTTCATCAAAATTGTCAATAATATCTTTAATCTTTCTCAATCTTTCTTCATGCGCTGGGTATGGTTCTTCGTTTTCTGGAGTGCTATAATCAAACGTGTTGATCCAAGCAACATAAGCCTCATAACGTGGGTAACCAAGCCCTAAATAAATAAATAAGCTGTTCATGTCGCTTTCCTGTTCGCTTTCCGCATCTTTGTTTTTATAAAAGTGTGCGTACTCATGCAGCAAAATTGCCATCCGCATTGGTACTGTCATTGGCTTCATCCTTTCGGCTGACACCTGAATAACACCAGTAAATTTGTTTATTCTGGCTGGAGTGGTAACCTTTTTCCCATCAGTTTTTAAAATATCTAAATACTGAACTTCAAAAAAACGATCATCACTATAATATTTATACTGCGTTTTTAAGTAACCCATCTTTTCGCAAAATTCCTGAATGAAATTTACAAAAGACCTAACAGTATAATTATTCCAGTCAAAAGCGGTAAACTTACGTGGTAGTTCTTCTCTGGTGATTTTTTTAATCTGAACAGTAGAAAAAACACGTGCTATTACTGGACTTATCGGCATCCGTAAAAAAAACGTATCATCGCCTTTTATCGTCATATCACGATCAATATACAGTGTGTTTTTATGCTCTGTGTCATACACTGTAAGTCGTGCTTCTGTTTCCTTTGGCGAATAAACATCTACTTTTAACAGTATCGGCTGTTTACCAGTCCGAATGTCCAATTTATAGCCCATTATTTCATTAGTTTTTTCCCAAATTTCAATAATAAAAATGCACCTGCTACAACTCCAGCACCAATTAATAATGCTTTTTTATTTTTTTCAAAGAACGATTTTGCAAAAACTTTTTCACCTGCTGAAAAATGATCACCTTCAGCATTAGAATAACTCTTTTTGTATTTTGCAGCAAAAACCTTTTCGGCTTCGGCAATAGATTTTTTTAAATGATCTATCCTTTGCTGTAAAACCTTTTTATCTGTTTTTAATTTTTTTTCAAATGTTGCAATTCCTTTAATATGACCAGCAATATAAGCCCTTCCCTGTTGTTCGTTTTTACTATGATAGACAAGCATTGCTAATGATAATTTTTTATTTTCATTTCTACCAACATGAAGCCCGATAGCACTTTGAAAATCATCGGCTAAAAGTTCTTTAAAATGATCACCTTCAGCATTAGAATAACTCTTTTTGTATTTTGCAGCAAAAACCTTTTCGGCTTCGGCAATAGATTTTTTTAAATGATCTATCCTTTGCTGTAAAACCTTTTTATCTGTTTTTAATTTTTTTTCAAATGTTGCAATTCCTTTAATATGACCAGCAATATAAGCCCTTCCCTGTTGTTCGTTTTTACTATGATAGACAAGCATTGCTAATGACATTTTTTTATGTTCAATTCTACCAACATGAAGCCCGATAGCACTTTGAAAATCATCGGCTAAAAGTTCTTTAACAGGTAGTTTGTGTTTTTTATGAAGTCCTTTTTTGTGATGCTCACCATGTCTGCCTGTATGAAGACCTACTGCTGTTTCAAAATCATCAGCGTTTTGTTCTTCTACTTCCTGTTCTTCCTGTTCTTCTTGTTCTCCAATCAATTCATCAATGGTTTGTTCTTCCTGTGGTTCTTCTTCTTCGCTTGAATCATCAATGGTTTGTTCTTCCTGTGGTTCTTCTTCTTCGCTTGAATCATCAATACCACCACCGCCATATCCACCTGATCCACCTGATCCACCTGATCCACCGCCAGACTGTTGTTGTGGCTGATATTGTTCCTGTGGTGCTTGTGCGCCTCCCTGATCCTGTAATGGTTGTTGTTCCACCTGTGCTGGTGCTTCACCGCCACCGCCTGAATCATCACCGCCACCGCCACCTGATCCACCGCCAGACTGCGCCTTATCCTGTAACGCCTGTTGTTCTTTTAACAACTGATCCTGTGATTTTAAGCGATCAAGTTTATTTGAAGCTTTGTCCAGTTTTTTTTGAGCCTTCCCTCTTAAACGTGCCGCCTTTTTGTGTTTGCCTTTCATTTCTGCTCTGGTTGCCCTGCGCATTTTTCTGGCTGCTTTTCTTGTTTTTTTTGCGGCTTTCCTTTTCAAACGCTTACCTCTGCTGTTAAAAAAAACATCATCATCGCCTGTTTCTTCCGAAAACGAATCAAACCCATCAGCAAAAACCTCTTTTTGCGAATGTGTGTCGGCTGAAAAAATATGATTTTCCATAAATACTTAAATTAAGTTTATTTTTGTTTGTTTGTATAATAAAATACAGCTATTGCAACGATAACCAAACCTGTTGCAAGTGCTTGTTTTTTTGTCATACCTAAAATTTTATCACTTTTTACTGGGGCTGTTGTTTTATCCGTTTTTTCTTCTGGTTGAGTTGTTTTTTCTTCGTTTGGCATAGTTTTATTTTTTTGATTGATTAATAATTAGAACAATGATACCTGCTATTACTAACAGGGTAATTATCTTTGAGTTCTTTTGTAAAAAACTGGGGTTCTGATTGTTTTTCTCCCACTCTACAAAAGTTTTCTTCCCTCCTTTTTGCTGGTACATTGCATAAACTTTATTTTTAGCTTCCATCCATTCTGCAAAACTTACTGTATCACCAGAAGTTTTATAAAGTTGCGTTGCTGTTAAAGGTTCCTGTGCCATATTATTTGTTTTTTTTATTGTCAAGCACTACGCCAATGATACTACCAGCCAAAGCCCCTATAATCATTGAACTGATTATATTCTTTCTGGCTACTATTCCATAGGCTATTCCTATAAAAATACCATATGCACCCAGCTTTTTTGTTATCTTTCCTTTTTCAGTATTTAAAGAACTGGACTGGATATTTTTAATATCGTCAGCATTAAGTTTATCTGTTTTGATCCTGTATTTTACCATGTTTTTTTAGCCCAATAAATAATACCTGTTAAAATAACCGCACTTATTATCAGCGTTGTTGTTGATATTTTTGAAATACTCTTTACCTTTTTCAAGTCCGCTTCGTTCTTATTATCATCTTGTACTTTTTCTTCAGCTTTTTCGGCAAAGTCCTTTACAGTATCTTTAGCGGCTTTTTTAACAGCCGTACCTTTTTCTGAAAATTCATCAGCCATCTCCCAAAGCGAAGCACCGATCTTCTGACCGAAACGCTTTGAAGTGTCAGCTTGTTTCTTTTTTTGTTCTGGGCTTTTTGCTTCATCCGCATTTTGCATGACCGAATTTAGATTGACATCTGTTATCAGCGAAGCAAAGTTTTTCCTGAAGGGGCGGTTTTTTGCCAGTTCATCAATGATCCTGTCAGCAAGTATTTTGTTAGGCGTTTCGTTGGTTACTGTTGAAATACCACTTTTGTTCATGGTAACAATAACCTCGTTCTTATTGTTTACAATAAGATTTGCAATTTCTTCCAGCAATATCGCTTTTTGGTTTTTAGTAATCATAGCTTATGCTTTTTTTTGTGCTGTTGTAAAAATTATCACTATAATAGAGAAAAACGCAATTCCAATACCAGCAAGTCCGAACTTCATATATAATTCTGCATTTTTAAGATTATCACCGCTTTTACCAATATCGTCAGCTGATAAGTTTTCACACTTTTTTCCATCAGCAATACAGCAGTTGCTATATTTTTCTGAATCATTATGATCTTCAAGTAATTTTTTGTCAATGATATACGCATTAACTATCAGTTCTTTGTCTGGATGAAGGTTTGCAAGTTTTGTCAAACCATCTTTACCAGCTTTGTTTACTGATTTTTGCAATAGGAATGGGGCGGCTTGTGCTGAAATTTCCTCAATTTCTGGGTTCTGTTCACGAATAAAAGAAAGTACGTTCTTTCGCAAAAGTTTATCTTTTACCGCCTGTTCAACAATATAGTCATATATCGTTATACGATTAGGGATATACTTTTGTACCGATGTGTCCGCTTTTGTTATTGCCTCGTTTTGCATTTTTTTTATTTTTTACAGTTTATAAAAAAAGGCAAGACAAATACACTTGCCTTGCCTTTCTTATTTCAAAGAACTGGGGTTCTTATTTCCCTGCGTTTAAGCCCATTTTGTATGGGTTTGCATAAACACTCTTTGCAGTTCCTTTGCTCAACTGTTTTTTGAGAGATACAGTAGAAGCAGCATAGAACTGAATTTGTATTGTTGCAGAAGCAGCAAGAGCCAAGTTCAACGTTAATAATGTGTTACCATCAATAACGTAAGGAGTTGCGCTGTCATTAACATTTGCGTTATAAGCGTATTTGTCAATGATTGGGATGAGTGGGAAACCAGCAGTACGACCATCTGCACTGTTATAGGTTACCAAGAAGTTTACCGAAGAAACAACACCAGCAGTACCAGACACCCAATAAGTTTTACCTACATGGAAAGGTTTTTGCATAGTCTGTTGCAAGAAGGCTGCATATGAAGCATAGTTTGATACGCTAAACAAAACACTACCACCAGTACAAGCAAGGATATTGCTACCTGTGTTTGCCTGATATACGTAGTTGTTTGCGTAGAATATAGGGATGCTTGTTACAGTTGAAGATGTTGATTGGTTTGTTAAGGTAAGGATGAATGGTAAAGATTTTTGAGCATGGCCTCTATGAGCAGCTGCATCAGCGTTAAAATCATCACCCAAAGCGTCTGCTTCCATTTCGTCAGCACTCATTTCAGCTGCATCAGAATCAGCATCAGCATTATCGAAATCATCGCCAATGGCGTTATGATATTCTCTTTCTGCAATACGCTTTTCGTTAGCGTAAAATTCATTTTTTAATTCAGGTTTCATATCTTTATGTATTAATAAAGGTTTTTAAATAAGATTAGAAAATCAGTAATTTGCCTTACAATCGGCAGTGTTCACCTGTTACAGCAAATAAAAGATAACTTTTATCTATGCAACTGTTACTTACCTAAAGTTTTTGAGATCATAGGATTAACAAGTCTGTCGTTAATCTGTAAAGCAACGATAACCGCCAAAGCCATGAACACATAAGGTTTAAAATTTTTCATTTTAAAAAAAATTTAGTTTATAAAAACAGTTTTTTACAATTTGAAAAACAAAAGTAGGGGTTAAAATTAGTGTTGTCAATAAAAAAAAATGCAACATATGCTGTTGCATTTTCTTGTAAGGCGCACTATCACTATGAAAATTTTTAGCAATTTCATAGCAAAAATAATTTCGCAACAGGGCGTTGCAAAATCAAAATAAGAGAATTTTTACTGTTTTGCTTCTGTTTCTGTTGTTTCCGCTGGTGCTTCCGTTTTTTCAGTAGCTTCGCTTGTTTCGGCTTTTACTTCTGGTGTTTCAACTGTTTCGGATGGGGATTCTGTTGTTTCAGCAGCTTCGCTTGTTTCGGCTTTTACTTCTGGTATTTCAACTGTTTCAGCTGGGGATTCTGTTTTGTCTGGTGCTTCCGTTGTTTCAGCAGCAACTGTTTCGGCTGGTTCTTCAAGTGAAATAGTAACATTTTCACCCACCCTGATGTTTTCACATACCCTTTTAAATTCTTCTGGTGTTATATCAATATGAATTTTTACTACTCCGCATCCGTATTCTTCTGAAAGAAAAACACATTTTCCTATTACATTTTGTTTCATAATTTTATTTTTTTAATTAATAATTTGTTTTGTCCTACTCTTTTAAAGGTTTTCGGCTTCCCTTATAGTTTAAATTGTTATGTTTTCACAAGTATAAACCTAACACTTTTTATTCAAAAATAATTTTGAGTATATCATAATCATCTGGAAATCGCTTATACAGTTTTTGTTTATCTAAAAATAAATATTCGCTTTCACCCTTTTGATCGTATTCCAAGATAACATGATACTTCTCTTTATACGAACTATTCAGCAGATAAACCACCGCCCCAGTCTGCGAATCCTTTAATATGACTACACTTTTTTTTAGTAAAAACATTAAACTCATGCAAAAGGCGTATTAAAAATATTTTTATAATGGTTATAGCTTACAGTATTTTCTCCATGATAAACATAGGTAAAATGCGTTGCCCCATCTAAAAAACATACCTGTTTGGCAAAAAAGAACATTAAAAATACAGCAGTGTCCTCACCAAAATTTAGTGCTGGGTATTCAACTATCTTATACTTTTTAAAAATAATTGTGTTTTCAAAACCTCTATCCAGTCGTGATATTAGTTTGCGTTCATTGGTAATTCTATCCCATAGCGTGATCCGCTGAAATACACAAGCCGTTTTTTTGCTTTTAAATATCTCATTCATCTGAATCTTTATTCTTTCGCTGGAATAAATATCATCATCATCCCATGAAGCAACATAATCACCTTTACATTTTGATAAAACAAAATTTCGTTTTTCACCAAGCGTTTTTTGCTGTCCTGCAATATGAACAAAAATATTATTATTAATATGGGTTGGAAACAGCTGACATATATAATCAAAAAGTTCTTTATCCTTTGCCAGTATTACCAGTTCTTTTTCCTTGTAGTCCTGATTTAAAAATGATATAATTGCATCTTTTAAATACTCTTTGTTTTTTGTAAGCATCATACAGCTTACCAGCGGCAAGGTATTTCCCAACGTGTTAATGCTTTTATAATACCTTACAATATGATGAAAGATGTTTTCAAAAATATATTTTTTATCAAAAGGGTAGTTTACTCTACAAGTAGCGTGATAAAGTGTATAGCGGTTAAAGTCAATATCTATTTTTAAATTGTCAATATCTGTTTGCTCGTTTTTTGCCAGATTGTCAAGATGTATAAAACGTTCCAAATATTCAAATGCTGGTTCAATCAAGCCAGTATAAATAATCTTATTAAAAGCGGACTGATCCATTCCGACTGGGTTTTTAGGATGCTCTTTGCTTTGCAACATTGAATACCAAGCACCCATCAAAGAACTAAATAGTTCGGCATCAATGCACCAAAAGCCAGAATTAATGATTTTGTTTTTTTTAATTTGTTCAAACTCGTTATTAGTAAAATAAAAATTACTAAAGGCGCACTCCTTATCGTTATCCATCAAGCGTGTGGTATCTTCAGTAACATATCTCAAAGAGCCTTTAGCGCAAAATAGCGAACTTATATCTTTTGCACACAAAATATCACTGTCAATATACATAATCTGCTCGTAATTTTCAGTAGGTATCATTTTTAAAACCCCAACCATCACTCGCAAAACATACGCATCATTTGGACTTGTTTCTCCAACAACAAAGATGTGTATATTATCATTCTCGTAAAACTCCGAAAAGTATTCACCCCTGTCGCAAAAAATAAAAATATCGTCTTTATAATTGCCGTACCTTAATACTGAATTTATTGATGCAATAGTATAAAAAGCGTATTCTTCACCAACGCTGGTATAGTAGATAAGATTTTTTTTCATTTAATATTCTTTATAAAATAAGAAGTGCAAATATCTTTAGTTGTTTTAATGTTAATCTGTAAATTGTATTTAGCGCAAAATTCATCCACCGCCTGCATAACGCCTTTGAAATCTTCAAAATAATCGTGTCCAGTAATCCATCCGTTAGGCTTTACTTTGTTTCTGCAAAGTTCCAGTTCTTTACTTGTCAGCTGGTATTCATGCAGGGTATCAATATAAACAATATCGAAAAAATTATTTTCGACATTTTTTAAAAACTCCCGACTGTCTTTTTTAATAATTGCGATATTTTCTTCATAAAAATATTCAAAAGCCAGTGAATCACCCACCTTACTCATATCCTCAATAAAAACTCTGTTTTTTTTGTTAGTGTCTGTACACTCGCAACTCCCTTCAAAAATATCTACCATAAAAAGAAATTCAGGGGTACATACTGATAAAATTTCTTTTGAGAAATCACCTTCAAATACGCCCAGTTCGGCAATAATCAAACCATCTTTGCCGACAAAAAAATCTTTTCTTGTGTTTATTGTTTTCATAAGCTATCTAAATATTCTTCAATTTGATTTAAAGGCAAAAAAATAAATTTAATAAACTTATTTTCAAAGATATTATAATTTTTAAATATCAGAACAATCATTCCAATAAAAAATATAACAAAAAAAGGAATGATATATGAAATCAAAACAATTCCTACGCCAAGATATTTCCATGTAAAAAGTTTATTCATAATGTTTCTTGAAAAACGCTTTTAATATTTTTGTGATTTACTGTTTTTTCTGCTAAATCTGAATAGTCCTCCCTTACATATACCATTGTAGGCTGAAAAACATAAGCCTTATGTTCTCTATGCAGGTCTGCCAGTATGTTATCTGTAAAGCCTTTTTCATCCGCAAAAGCATCCAGTACTGTATCGTAAAATTCTTTTTTTACCATATAAGCAAAAGCACCCATGCAGCCTTTTGATCTGTAAATTAACTGTGACACTGGTTCTGGTTCTGGAAAGTAATTTGTAAATGGGTAATAGCCAAGCATTAAAATATCCCAGTCATCTGGTGCTATATCAAGAAATAACTTTAACCTTTTTTTTAAGTCTGAACAAAACACTACATCATCCTCAATGATTAACACATTATCAAAATTATGCACCTTTGCTCTTTGAAGGGCTTTGGAATGACTTAACAAACAAGCATACAGGCTGGGTGTGTTAAAATTCTCTGGGTAGTTTTTTACTTCCCTGCCATCAATAGCCTCTATAAACTCATAATCAAGAATATCCTTGTGTTTAGCCAGTTCTTCTTCCATCAGCACCTTTCTATCAGCCCTGCGAACTAAATTGATACAGATCGTTTTTATTTTCATTAACGAACAATTTTTAACGAACTTTCTTTTTCTTTCAGTGGCACTATTTCAGTGATTAAATGTTTAAATTTATCTACCATGCACTGCATATAATTTTTTTCTGGATCACCTTCTTTTTCACCAGCCAACTTCAAAGGAAAAAACGCCATACAATCGCTGGTACAAGCCTGATTAACCATTTTTATACCCTGTTTACCTCCGTAGATATTTGAATTTTGCATAATAGGAATCATCTGTCTGTGTGGACAAGTACCTATCTCTCCATTGTCTTTTCTTACTGAAAAAAAAGAGTTTTTTGTCTGTGGGTTGTTTAGTTCTTCAAGTTTTACTGGCATATATTTAGAATTTTAATTTTTTTGATTTTTAGTGTTTGTTGATCCATTCTTTAAAATCTTTAAAATCTTTGTAATGAAATATTACTGTATATAGCATAAATAGTGTTATTGCAATGATAAAAAACAAACATTTTAAACTTGCTATTAATATGTAAAACATCTGTTTCATTTTTTTGGTTTGACTTCAAAACAACTGATAATAGTATAATATTTATAAGCAAAATTTAATGTTTCCTGTCCATCCTTTAACGCTGTAAGCATATCCTTTCCATCAAGAAGTTGAAAGTCATACAGGAGGTTTGTACTGTTTTTTGTTTTTTTATATTCAATATTTACAATAAAAGTTTTTGGTTTAATTGCCATAATATTTTAAAAATAATGACTGTTTACATTTTTGCTTTGCTTCTTTTGGTGTGTATAACAGCTTTTCATCTTCATCTGTCATTGAACTGTAAGGAAGTAAAACATCTTTATTCATATTAATATAAAGGTTCACTGCATCCATAAAATGTTTTTCAGTGAAATTACCTTTAATCTTGCTTTTGTCAAAGTTCACGTACACTACCGCACTTTTATAATCTTTTTCACCGCCTCCCATATTAACCCATGTGCCCAGTAGTGTTGGGTTTGTTGGTTCGGTCTGCGCCAGATCATAGTCCTGTCTAACTATCAGCTGTGAAATTTTTACAATTTCATAGCGATCCTCAAACTTATTTTTGTGGCGTTTAATATCATCCGTTGTTTCATGTATTCTCAACATATTAATATTGCCAAGAATTTTCGGGTGCCCTGCTCTGCCGATATTTTGATAATGAATAACAATATCTACGCCCTGATGGCGAAGCGTAATAATTCTACCTACCAGATCGGCTGGTAAACTGTCATTGACATATTTATTAATATCCTCAATCAAAAGAAGTCCTACACGATAAGATTCTAATATTTGCAAAAGCATATCGGCAATATCATCAAGACTTTTTTTGGCTGGTGGTACGATCCTGCGAATTTCTTTTTTGGGGTGCGCTGAAAAACGTTCAATGTTATTCATAGCAATAGTAGGGTACTGCGTGTATTCGTTGTTTACATCAAATATCAGTACTCGTTTGCCGTTCTTATTGTATTCCTGTATTTTCTTATTTGTTAGGTGTGTTTTGCCCCCGAACTTTTTTCCTACTACAATATACAAGTAACAAGGTCTTGTTTTCTGGTTTTCCATAACTTAAATTTTAGCGTTCTTCTGGTTCCCTGTTTTTTTTGCTTTCTTTCTTTTTTCTGCTTTCAGTGTTGGTATCGTCAATGATAATATTGTCCATAGGGTTTTTTGTGTCCTTATCGCCTCTGGCTGCTTTGTATTCACGTAAAATGCTGGTCTGGTATTTCATCACCTGACTGAAGGTTCCATATACCTGAAATAGCTTTTGCAACTTTGGCTGTTCATCCTCCATTATTATTGCAATCGCCCTTTGTTCATCACTCATTAACAATCCCCACTTTTTACATAAACGTTCAGCTACTGGCTTAATCTTTTCTTTGAACTTCTCACTTACCAGCGTGGCTTCTCTTAAACTTTGGTTGTAATCGTCAATTAAAGCCCTCATTTGTATAACATCTTTCTCACCCAGCTGCAATTCAGTATTGACAATATCGTAATCAATCTCACCAGAAAGAGCCATGTTCATAATCTTTTCATCACTCATTTCCATCTTCTGATACAAGAAATTATGAAGCATCACCCAAGCATCAATCAGCGTGTCCGCAGAATACTCAAAGCCCTGCTGTTTTTCTTTTTCGGTCATGTCTGGGTATCTTTCAGCCAGTTTGCGATCTCTTTCCTCCTGTTTTTCTTTTGCCGAAGGTTTGTCTGGCTTTACTGATTCTTTTTCTGGGGCTTCGCTGTTTGCTTCTCTGGCTTCTTGTTCCCTTTCTGTTTCTGGCATATCAGCTGACAAGTCCACTTCAACTCTGGTAATTTCTTCTTCGGGAATATCTGGAATATTTGCATCCCCAGTATCTTTAATCAAAGGTTTTGCGTGTTCTGGTATCTGCGGTTCTTTAGCGATCAGATCATCCAGATCATCATTCTGTACTTCATCCACTGGTATATGCACCTCCGAAAAATCATCTTCACTGGTTTCAGTGGTTTCGCTGGTTTCGGTTGTATTAATAGTATCTTCAACTAAATTTCTTTTTCGCCTTTTTGTTTCTTCCATCTGTTTTTATTTATTAAGTGATTTTTCAATAAACTCATTCACCTTTTTTGTAATGGTTTGCAGGTATTCTTCAATCTGCCTATCGTCAATATTTTTTTTAGGGTTCAATTCATAAATTCTTTTAATATATTTATGAAGGTGCGCTGTGCTAACATTGTTATTGAACTCGGAACAAATTTGTTTCAAAGAAAACTTTTCAAAATAAATCTCTTTCATCAAATACCCGACAATACCATATGCTAACACTCTTTTTCCAGCGCAATGAAATTTCTGGTACATCAGATCATCTCTTGAAATAAATATTGTGTTGCAGGTGTTTGTGATTATTGACTGAATGACTAAATCCTGATAGCTTCCCTTTTTGTAGTTTTCTTTTATTTCCTGTAAGCCCTTTATTAGATCGTCTTGTTTGACTATTTCAAGAACTTCTGTCAGGCATGAAAGTAATTTTTTTGTACTTCCCATAGAATAAACTTTTTTTCAAAGTAAGCAATTAATTTCCCTTTGCATAAATTTTGCTAAAAATTTATTTAGGCTTTTTATTAACAATTTAAAGTTAATAACGTGTTTTTACTTAAAAAATAAAGGTTTTATAGTGCTATTTAGATATTAAAGGTAGGTTTTGTAAAAGGTACACAATAGTCCATTATGTACTTTTGTGGACTATGGTTTTGTAGTTTTTACACTATGATATTGTAGTTTTTACACTATAATTTTAAAATATGTCCACTTTTTAAAAGTGGACATAGTGGGCTTAATGGGCTAATTCAGTTTGTGCATTTTTTGCACGAACTGGGTGAAATAAAAAAGCCCCTCCAAATAGTTATCTGGATGGACTTTTCCCACTGTGGAAGTCAGTGTTCGTCTGGGTTGGGTTATTTCATAATAGCTTACTGGGTAATCTGAATTTTATTTAGGCAAATGCTTTTATAAAATTCTATTGCCTGTTGTTGTTTTTTAAATTTAGCCAGTGTACTTACAGTATTTCTTTTATTTAGTATGCGTACAAGCCACCTATTCGTTTTTTTAACATAACAAACGCCCTCTTTCCTTTGTTTTAAATTTGCAAAAGTGTAATTTGTATTTATAAACTTATTCATAAAAACTACATTTTTAGAGTAGCTTTTGAAGTTTAGCGATCAGCGTTTTGATAAATTCTTTTTTGTCTGGTACATCTTTAATAGCCACCTTAATTGTGGAAACAATTTTAATGATGGACTTCTCCAGTTTATCCAGCTGCGCTTCTGAAATAGTCTTCCCAGCATCTTTAATATTCTCAACTTTATTGTGGACTGTTTCAACTGTTTTTTCAACTGTCATAGCCACGTTGGTAGTACCTTTCTTTTTCTTGTATTCTTTTTGCTGAACAATCTTTTTCTTTGCCGCTGATCTGTATTTTTCCATTACGCTTTTACAAAAAAGATAGTTTTTAGCTTGTGCTATTGCAGCCGCTTTGGTGTCTTGTGAAGGGTGCTTAACATCATCAGTACAACAACTGGAATACCATTTGCCGCTTTTTTCTTCAATAGAAACAATCCAGTCTTTTTTTGTTTTTAATACTACCAGCGTTGCGCCCTCTTTTTCTTTTACATCAAAATCAGCATCCGAATATTTTGGGTTGGCGGTGTCCGCTTTGTTTGACTGATCAGCTTTTTTATTTTTTTTCTTTTCTTTTTTTGCTTCTTTAGCAGCTTCACCAGACGCACCTTTTGACATATCTTTGTTTCTATCATAAAGGTTTTTTTCTTTTTCTTCAGCTAAATTAGCCTCCAGTTGTTCAAGCCCTTCATTTAGCATTGCCAGTTCTTCTTTGTCGGTAGAAACCTCAATAGCTTCTTTCATAGTCTGAATATCACCCTCTATTTCAGTGATCTTGCCACCAGCTGCAAATTCTGTTATTTCTTCTACTTTGTTTCTGGGCGCATAATAATAATATTGTTTTGTGTTTTTCATTATTTTAGTTTTTAGTGATTATTTAAAATTACATTTTTATTAATTTAGATTTTAAAATTAATAATCTTTTAACATTTGCGCTGTAATAAAGCCTGAAAACATTAATGCGCCAGTAAATATAAGAAAATCAACAGGCTTTACTGTTGCTCTTTTTTGAATTGCAATATTAACAGCAACTAATAAAAAAGCTGGTGCAAACGTGCCGCCAAGCATTAAATAAGGTTTGTTTATTTTTTTATTCATCTTTTATTTGGTTAATACTTTTTCAATAATACAAATAAATCGCTGGTTTATATCAATATAATTTGCGTTGGCTTGTTTTATATGATCCAAATATATTTTTTCAATTCCACCAGTACATTTTTTCTTTTCAATTTTTTTGTTTTGTTTTTCAAACATTTCAATTTCTTTTTTGCAGTCCTTTTTAACATTTAAAAGTATCTGGTCTAAATCTTTTTTTGTTGGCATAATTTTATTTTTTTTAGTTAATTAATTTTATTTGTTCTTTAGAAGTATTCTTCTCAATCAAGCCTCCAGCTGCAAATTTACTCATTTTCAATAAAAGACTAAAGCCTTTTAATTTTTTCTCAATAGCGGCTTTCTTTTCTGCATCCTTTGTGATTTTTACCAGAAGTTCAAATCCCTTAATTTTCTTTTCAAAAATTTCTTTTTTAGAAAGGTTTGCATTGGGTTTTTCTATCACTGAACTCTCAACCTGTGTCGCTTCAACGTTAAATGTAATATGTTCTTTTGTTGCAATACCATAGCCAGAAGGAATATTGAATAATTTAAATAAGGTTTTAAATTCCTCTATCCTACCCTCAATACTCTTATACGTTTCTGTTTTGCGCCTGATCCTGTCTTTAATTTCTTCAATACGCTGCGGCAACTTGTTAATAATTTCGGCTTTTATTTCATCAAATTTGTCTGATTCTGCTACAAGCCCATTGATATAATCTTCAACCTTATCAATGGTAAGCCCCAAACTCTTTAAATATTTATCCTGATAGTAGTCAGCCATTTTCCAGCTGTAAATAAACTTGTAAGCCAGTGAATTGGTATTTTCTGGGTTGAAAAAGCTGTACAACATACGAATATTAACAATATTTTTTTGCTGTTCACCTTCACCAGCCTGATTATTCATATACTTAAAGAACGTACCACCATAGCGGTATTTTTCAATTTCAGCTTTTAGGTTAATAGCCAGTTGCTCATTAGTCATTGCTGCATAATCTTTTTCTGCCTTATACATTTCTTCTGTTTCCTTAACAAAGTCCTTCCCAGCCAGTTTTTGATATTCTTTTTTTAGCTTTTCTTTTTCTTTGGCTTTGTCCTCCTCTTTCATTTCTTCATTAAACTCAAGTTCTGAAATTTGCTCTTTAAGATCTTTGATTTTTTCAGCGTTTCCAGCAATACGTTCTTGCCTTCTATAATTAACGATAGTTTCTTCCAGTTCTTTAAGGCGAGAAACTACCTCGTCTTTACTATCAACATAATTTTGAATATTAATTCTGGCTTTTTCCATTTCTGTAATTTTTGCCTGAATAATATTATTATCACGTTGTACTTTTTGAATTTCAATATCCTGCTCAATGACTGCAATTTTATCGGCTCTTGTCATTAAGTCGGCTTTTATCTGCTGCGGATCAAAATCTTTTAAGTCCATCTGGCTTTTTACGCCTGTCCTATCCCAAATTTGTTTTATACGGCTGGTTTTATCCTGTAACTTTTGAAAATAAACCATGTCTGAACTGTCCGCCAGTAACACGTAATTAATAAATACATAAGCGTTTTCATTGCCCTGCCTCCAGCAACGCCCTTCGATCTGTTTTGCATCGGTAGGGTTCCAGTCCACTGTTAAGTTAAACAGTCCAATAGTTTTTCGCTGAAGGTCTATACCTTCTTTTATAGCTGCTGATCCAATTACCACCTTCACCCTTCCAGAATTAAAATCTTTCATTATTATTTCTCGCTGTATGGATGAAACGCCCCCTGAAATAATCTTTACTTCATCGGCTGTAAACTTAATATCTTTGGCGGTAATCAAATAATCTCTTATCAGTTCTATTGCTGAAAACCCATAGCTTGTGGCGTTGGTGCCTAAATTACAGTAGATAACTATTCCTTTCATTGCTTCACCAGTTTTCTTCTGGTGATCTTTTATTTCTTTGATACAGTTCATTACATATTTCAGCTTCGGGCTGGTTTCAATCAGTTGTTCTGGTGATGGAATACCCAGCTTTGCAAGTTTGAATAAATAAGGCGAAAGCGTTAATGCTCTCATAAGTGCCAAGCCTTTCATTATTCGGACAAACTCTTTATCTTTTGGTGATACGGAAACTGGCTTGCCTATACTCTGCCCTTCTTTTTCATTATTTAATATTTCGTAAGCGGTGTATAAATCTTTATCCTTATCCTTTTTTATTGCATAGTAAGTATATAAAATTTTTATTGCTGCATCTGACCTTTTTTGTGTGTTTTCTGCATATTCCAAAAGTTGTTTTTCTGTAAATTCGCCTGATCTGGTTTTCTTTTTATCAATAGCACGTTGTACCTGCGGTAATATCTTTTTCATAAATACAACAATATTATACAAATTCTTTTCAATATATTCTGAATTTGAATACTTGTCTGGTTCTGCTACTGCTTCATCATCGTCATTTTCATTAATAACATAAGCCGTTCCTTCATCATTGTCGGTTTCTTCACCTTCTTCAGATTCTTCCACTGTCAAATCTTTTGCAGTGTCCCCATCATTAACAATTTCAACATTTCCAAAATCAATCCCCTCGCCTTTTTGCGTTTGTCCCAGCATATAGTCCTCAATCTGTATCATGTATTTCATTTGCTGTTCGGTCTGCTTCACAATGGTTTCAATCATTGGTATCTCAACCTGCTGCGCTGTTTCTTTACAAATTACTGATGTATCTTTTATTGGAAGTGTAATTTTACATGGTCTGATAACATTAGCTTCTTCACCTGTCTTGTAATCAATACAGGTATAAATTAATGTACGTAAGGATTGTAAATTAACAAAACCTACAACCTCCTCTTTTTTTATCGGCTGGTTTTTTGCGTCAATGGTAAAGCCAAATTCTGTCCTAATAAAATAATCAAAAAACTCTTTCAGCCCAACAAAACCAAAGTTTCTTATTGATTCGTGGTTAGTTAAAGAAATCATTGAATAAATTTCCAGCGGTGAGTTGGTGAATGGTGTTGCTGTCAATAAACAAACATTTCTATTGTTGTTGTTTTTCTGAATGTAATGTGTGATAGCAAACGCTTTTATTCCCATTGCCGAAGCACTCTTACCAGACTGCAACTTGTATCTGGTCTTTTTCTCTGTTGAACTTGCATCATCCTCATTGGCTACATAGGTGAAAATCTTTTTTGCGTTGTGCGCCTCGTCAATACAAATATAATCAAAGCCAAAAGCATCAAACTCTATTCGTGCATCTTTTTTAGACTGTCCGATCACCTTTGTAATTTTCTGCCTCCAATCAGCAATTTTTTTAAGGTCTGGATCGCCTTTGTGGTTTGTCATTTTTTGCCCCTGTGTTAGTATGGGGTATAATTCGTCAGAAATTAACTGGCTGGTTTCTTCGGTAAACCCAAACCTACGGAAGCCCTCGTAAGTACAAATAGTAATTGCTTTTTCTTCTATCGGCTTGTTTTCGCCCAGAGTTAATACAAGATATTCAAGATATTTTTTTGAGAAAAAAATTATTTTTTGCAGTAACTTAACTTTTGCTTCAGCCCACTTTTGAAGTTTATTACTTTGGTTTGCATCCATTAGTCCAGCAAAAGCACCTAATATTCCTGTGTCGCTTTCGTCATTTTTAAAAAAGTTCATCACCTCTGGGTGTATTACTTTTTCAATATCTGTCAAAGCATCTTTAATATTGTCGTTGTTTAAAGGATCATTCTTTTTAATTTTTTCAAGATTAACAGTTTTTTGCCTTCCCTGTTTATCTACATATTTATTTAAAATTTCATCAAGTTCCATGATACTTTGTTCCATAGCATCAAACTTTTTGTAATCCTCTTTTTCATATGTCCTGATAGACTTTTTAATCAGTTTAGTATTCAAGTTAAACAGTTCATTCACCTTTGGCAAGTGTGGCAAAACACCATACATATTGACATCTTCTTTTTTATCTTTGTCATACACTTTATTGTTCTGCAAACTTCCCAGCCAAGTCCCCTGATAAGTCATTTTTGGTACTACAAGCAGTGGTCTTTTACATAAGCCGTTGTCAAGTGCGTAGCTTAAATTTATAATCGCTGAAAGTGTTTTACCAACTCCAACATCATATGCTAACAAGCCGCAGCCCTTTAGCTTCATAAACGCTATTGAATTGCGCTGAACATCTGAAAGTTTCAACGGATAGCCGTTTTTGAATTTTGCCGAATGAGTAAAACCTACTGGTATTTTATTTAGGTTAGGATAAACATATTTATTAAAACGTTCATTCCAGCGTGTTTCAAGTTGCTCACGTTCTTCGTCAATAACCATTTCAGCAAGAAAATAAGAAAAAGCGGCATCACCAGCGGCTTTAGCTTTCTGATAGGCTTCTGAATTTTTCTTTTCAGCATCTTTCTTTTCTTCTTTTTCAGCATCCCTACCAGCAGAGAAAAAGTCCTCGTTGTCAATATATTTTTCAACATCAAGATAGGTAACCCCATCATATTGCAATGCTGAATAATAATTACGAAGCCAGTACACAAAAGCATATACCAGTAATGTTTCCTGTTTGAAATCAAAACCATTTTTTAGCATCGTAACTTTAAAGTTACGTGCATCTTTAGCATGACACAAAAGCACTGGTCTGTTGGCTTCCACTGGATCGTTAAAGCGTTTCATTTCAGGTTTAATCTGACTAAAAATAGTAATCAGTTCGTTGTAATAGTCCTCTGACACTTTTTCTGTGATCTGAATTTTATTCGCCTCAATCATTTTTTGTTTTTCAAGCACATCGCCACTCCAGAACTCCGCAAAATAATGCAGCTTATTACCATCATTAATAACCAGCGGTGTACTTACTTTGCTTGTCTTTCCATCACCTGCGGTAACAATCAGATCAGTACGCTGACTAATAAATTCATTATAATCATGCAGCGTTTCGTCAATATATAAATTTTGTTTTTGTTCTGGGTGAACATATAGATAAGCCTCCATTTCTACTCGGCTGATTTCTTTATTATAAATCTCGGTAGATTCACGATAAGAAACAATATCATTCACAAAATCACCTTTGGCACCTTCTGAAATATCCCTTTTGTTTTTCTTTGGCTGCAAAATCTTTCGTTCAATATTTTTGATTGAACTTTCTATTTTGTCCTCCGCTGTTACTTCGCTGTCGCTTCCTGTTTCAATCTCAACACTTGCCAGTTGTTCTGGTATAGTAACAACAATTTTCTTTAATTCATCCTGAATATTTCCTGTTACTGCATCATATAGCTTTCCGTACTGGTTGGTTTTCTTTACTATTGTACCTAATACTTTCGCTGGATTGACTTTGAAAAATTCATCCCCAATCATTAAATTGCTTTTTACTGCTTCTACTGTTGTTGTTTCCATAGGATCGGTTTTTATTTCAAGAAAATGATACGATTAAAAATAAAATTTCTGTCAATATTTGATTTTTCTTGTTTCATGCTTTCTATGTTTCTTTTTAAAATTTCTATCTTTCATCTTTTACTCCTCCGAAAAGTTTGTTAATTCAGAATTTAACTGGCTTACAACTGTTTCAATATCGGGATCACTCATTTTTAGCATACGCCTTTTTATTTCATGCTGTAAACGAAATTTTTCACTTAATACCTGACAATACGCCCATATCATAGGCGTTTCTTCTTTGGTAACTTTCTGATCCAGATAGTCGGTAATCAGCTGTTCCATTTTTTTTTCTGCATCCATTGGTTAATAGTTTTAAACTGTCAATAAATTATTTTCTTTTGAGTACAATAATATCAGTACCTATATCTGTTGAAGAAAAAGACTTTTCGGGCAATCTGTACGCATCAATCAGTTCAGCTTTCCCAGATAGTTTTTCTTTAAACTGGTTGTAGTTATTGTTGTTCTGCAAAAAGCCTGAAGGAATAATATAAACCAGCAAACCATTAGGAAGTAAAGAATCTATTGAACGTGCAATAAAATAATGTTCAATCAATACGGCTGCTGTATGCTTTTTCTCAATATCTGAATACTCACTGTTGTAATCTCCATAGGGGCAATTACCAATTACCAGATTATATTTGTTTCGGATCATGCTACCCAGCGATTGACTACCCATAAAAAATTCTGTTTCAAAACTTTTATTGTAGATGGTGAATTTAGGGTATAATACCTTTGCAATGGCATAGCTTATTTTATCTACTTCAAAGGCTGTAACCTTACAGTTTTTAGGTGCCAACTTTAGAAAACGCCCAATACCGCAAGAATTTTCCAGCACCCTTTCGCCTGTCTGTCCTTTAAAACCATGCTGATAAGCAAGTCCCCACATCTTCTCAACAATGCTGTCTGGAGTATAAAACTCATACAAGAAGCCCTGTAAGTCTTTTATTTTACCAGCCTTATAATCTTCTAAATACTGATCTTTCATTCCACCTTTGCCAGTGTATTGTTCAAGCATTGATAATTCCTGATCGGTGTACTTTGTTCTTTCAGTGCCGTTCTTTTCTACCAGTGCCCTGATCTGTTCATTGATAGTGTACTGGCTGTTTTTTGAAACGTTCTTTGGTGCGGCTTCTTTTGGGTGAAAAGTTACTGTCAATGGTTCGCTTTTTTCTACTGGCGTTGTGCCTTTTTTTTCTTCATAATCACTTTCAACCGCTTCAATCACCTGATCAGAAAGTTCTTTTATTGAAAAAATCTTTGGGTTAATATCGTTTACGCCTCCACCATCAGCCATAATAGCCCTACCGCCTGTTTCGGTATTGATAACATTAAGAATTTGCTTGTTTGTCATATCCTTTCCATCCAAAGAGTGCCCTGCATCCAGTTCAACAGCTTTTTTATTAATCACCACTTCACCAGCTTCAACCTCCAGTGGCGTTCCATTGTCGGTTATTGCCTGTACTCCTCCGTTCTCATGTGATTTTCCAGCTACCAGCCCTCCACGTATTCCGTTTTTTGTGTAATAGGTTGGATCATTATAAACATTTGTAGTAACTATCTGGCGCACCAGCTTTGAATTATTTAAACTCTTAAACTCATGCTTTTCACCATAGCGTATTTGTTGGCGCACCTTTGCATCAGAAATATCATTTTTCTTTGCAATCATGTACGTTGTATATTGTTTGTGTTCTTCTGACATACGAAATTTTTTATTAAAAGTCAAATTTAATAAAAAAAAAGCGAATATTTATTTTTTGCAAAAAATAAATTTCAACTAAAAGAATAATTTGTATATGGTATAGTAAACCAGAGTTGAAAGGGCAATATCAAGATAGTAATAAGTAATATAATCTATTTCATCCTGAAAGTATGCCATGATGTTATTGTTAGTAGGTAACTTATTCCATAGCTCAAACCTTTTTATTATTTGTATAATTGCTGGTAATCTGACAAAAATATAAATAATAAAACAGGGGAGTGTATAGATAAACCTTATAAAAGAAATTAAACAACCCATAATTTGTTTTGCTTTATATATCAGCATCAAAAACATTACCCAAAATAGAACGTTCTTTTTTAACTTCTGTTTTTAATACTTTTTCTGGGGCGGCTGTTGCGGCTGGGGCGGCTGTTGCGGCTGGGGCGGCTGTTGCTGTTGGTTCTTTTTCTTCAGCAAATACAAAAATATCAGTAACAACACGTGCAACCCTACGGCTGATTTTTTCTTCTGCATTTTTTGTAGTGTGTCCGTTTGACTTTGCCAGTTCTACTGACTGATGTAATTTCGCTATATCATAAAGATCGTCTTTAATATCAGCGTTAAGTTCATCTACTGTTAGCTTTGATTCAGACAAAGCGGTTAATATTTCCTGATCCGTAATTTTAATTTTTGCCATGATTTTAATTTTTTAGTTTTTATTTAATATTGACTTTGTGTACCAGTTCTCTTTTTTTGAGTGCCAGATTTCATTCATTCGCAAAAAATATGAACGCCTTAATTCGATGGTTACTTCTTTCATATCTTCTAATTTTTGAAGTATGCCTGTGCGGTTTCTTCTGCCTCTGTGTCTTCTTTTCATAGGAATTAGTTATAGTTTTTCAAATTCTTTTTGTAATTGTTTTATTTTGATTGTATTTAACGTAATATGATATTTTATTATGCTTTCTGCATTGCAACTATATAATTGAACAGACTTACTATCGCCTACCTTTACTTTTATTATAAGAGAAAAAGTTGTTGTTTCAGCAAAAACAATAACATTTTCTAATGCTTTATTATTTTTTTCTCGTTCTGAAATTTCATCTTTAATTTCATTTGCTCTTAAAAACTTTTTTTCATTCATCGTGTATATTTTTTTTCTTTGTCTGGTAAATGATAGCCCTGTTCTTCAAATACTCTTTTAATTGCCATTTTTGTTCTTACTCCGCAATTTCTAAACCGCAAAACGTTACTCCAGCATTTTGCTTCATCCATAAACTCACCAACTGTTTTTACTCCTAATGAATTGATAAGAGTTAAAATTCTGGCTCTCATGTAAACAAATGGAAGTTCTAAAATGGGGCGTTCTAAATCTGCTTTTATTAATTCTATTTCTGCTTCTGCTTCTCTATTAATATTCATATTAAAACTTTTATCAAAGGATAATTCTATTAACGGCTCACGTTGTTGAAGATCGGTTATTATTACTTCATCTGGAAGAAAAACTAACTTTATTGCCTTTAAAATAAATACCTCCTTATGTTCTTTTTTTGCCAACCTTATTGCTTCAGCTTGTGCTGCATCAAAATCTGAAAATTCCTTTGCAGGTGTATTTCCATATTTTACAAAATTCATAAAAAATTCTTGTACTTGGGTTTGGGGTTTTTCAACCAAAGGTGGTGTGTAAATTTTTATCATGTTTTTATTTTTAAAATTTATTTTTCTTCTTCCAGTACCAATTTACCCTGATTATCACAATTACAGATCAAACCAGTTTTATTTTCAATAATTACAATCTCTTTATGTTTCATTGGATTTTTTTGGGATAACTTTTGATAGAGTGCCGTAACACAAATACCCATTTCAACCTCTGCAAAATCACTTAAATAAATACCCATTTTTCGACAAGCCTTTTTTAATAAAAATCGGTTTGTTTCACCCTGCTGTGTCATTTTAAATTATATTTTTTTGTAAAAATAACATTTAAATATAAAAATTACAAATTTATCAATCTTTTTTTTTGCAGTTTTATTAACATATTGTCTGCTTTGCTTCCAGCGTGGCAAAAAAATAAAAATAAGACAACGGCTAAAAAAATCAAAATTAAAAGTATTTTGGCGGCAATAATTAATATATCTAACATAAATTTAGCTTTTAAGTTTTTAATTGTAAGTAAAAGTTATTTTAATAGTCGGATATAATCGTCAATCGTTTTTTTTTCACTGATGATCCTTTCGTAAAATTGCTTTAGAAGTATTTTTTTTGCCTCAATAACAATTTCATCGGCTGGTTTTTCAGATTTCCAGTTTCGCAGGATAAAGCCCACTGACAAACTTCCAGTATTATGAAACGTACTTGCTTTTTCGTCTTTAATAATTTTTTCAGCCTGTTTCAGTGCGGCTTGTTTTTCAGATTCCGAATAAGTGATCAGTGAAGCATTATAAAAGTCCTGAAATATTAAGTTATTAAAGTCCTTTACTGTTTTATCTTTAGCGTACTGATTAAAACTTTTTCTTATTGCCTCATTCCTAATCTCAATTTTTTCTTTGTCTGACTTTGCTCTTTCAATATCTGACTTTGGCACCTCCAGTAAATTTTTTGTTTGCGGCTGTGTGCGAATTTGCTGATTCCTTACTTCAATATATTTGTTTACCACCATACTGAAAAAGGCAAAGTTAAAAGGACTGCCGTACAACTTAATATCAAAATCGCCCAGCTTACCAGTTGCAGCCGCCACAAATGCTGTTTTCATTTCCAACAATGAAAGGTTTGCAAAGTTCTGCTGAATTTCATTGTGTAACACAAACTTTGGTAAATCTCTCGGAAAATCAACAATACCTAACAAAGAAAAAATATATGCCATTAGAACTTTGTTGAAAATAACGTTATTGTGAATATCTTTAATATCCCTAATTTTTACTCCAGCAGGAATATTTCCCAGTAACTCAATAATTTCTAATGGACTCAAGCTGCCTTTCAGTTGGATTTTGTTTATATTTTGTATTTCCATTGTTTTTTTTATTTATAGTTATTTCCCAATTTGCTATTGCAGCTTTCCAGCTTTGCATTTTTGTTTTGCCTACCATCCAGCCCTTACTTTCGTAAAAGTTAAAAAATTGAACTGGATCAACAACACTGTTTCGCTGTGAACAATAATCTTTTATCTGATCCAGTGTTGGAATATTCTTTTTATCAGCTTTTACACTGAAAAAATCTTTGGCGGTATTGTAGATTAAATTTCTTACCCGATCATTTTCAACTCCAGCACCCAGCAATAACCATGTTAAAAATTCATCTTTAGTTTTCATTTTACTGATTTCCTTTCATCATAGGAATTTTTATATTTTTTACAAGCCTTTGCTGAATAAGTCAAACCTTTTCTTTTTGACTGTAAACAATCGCCTGAAACAACGCCCCAGATTCTAAAGTGTTCACACAAGCTGCAATAGTTGTCTGGCGTTTTACTAATCTTCATTATTAAAATTTTTAAGTTCTTTTTTTATTTTTGCCTGTCTGGCGTGTCGCTTATCCCAAAGTTTGCCTCGCAGCCAAACGTTTTCTTCTTGCAGCTTACGGCTGCATCTGGTGATGGCTTCAGAACTGCTTAATAAGTCCTTGTTATAAGCCAGTTTTTTAAATAAACTCAAAGCCGTTATTCCATCGGGCACAATTTTATTAAATACCAGTTCATCATGCCAGATATACCCGATCAGTAATCCGTTATTATCTCTGGTAGGCTCGGCTGTTTTTAAATAATGCGCCACCCTGTTTTTTAAAGGCAATATTTTTGTATCTTTCATAAGGCGTTGTTTTTATTAAGAATATTTCTGACCTGCATAGCCGTATATCCTGTATGGTGAGAAACAATATTCAAACACTCCGTTTTAGTGTTCGGCACTCCTTTGTAAACTTGCTTCCAAAGTTTTACAACTTGGGCGTTACGTTTGCTTACGTTTTTCCTAAATTGGCTGGTTGTATTCATGGTTTTTTTATTTATAGTTTATTTCAGATAAATATTCGCTTATTGATTCTTTGTAACATTCTACTGTTTGAGCATGATTAATGTTTTTTCGTGGCAGCTGGGTAGTGGGGTTTTCTTCTAAATATTTAAGATGAAGTTTTACGCTTATCACTCCTCTTTCAGCGCATAAAGTTTTTACAGAGCGTTTCAATCCAGAATAAGCCCTGTTAAATTCTATTTCTAACAGCCGCTTAGCTGCTACTTTTTGTTGTTCGTCTGTCTTTGGGTTCATTTTTATTTATTTTTATTGTTAATATACTTTATTACTTTTTTTAACAGCCTTATTCTTTTTCTTCTTCTGGATGGGTTAAACCAAAAAAATGCGCTGTAAGTTTTTTCAGGCTTATATTTTAAAAGTTCTGGAATAATATCATTTAAATCTGTCTTTCCAACAATATAAAGGCGTGGGAACAAATCTCTGGTGCGCCTTAATATGTTAGGGCAAATATAGTTTTCTTCTTTAGCTTCAAATTTTATAATTGCCTGTTTTAAAATTTTAATTTTATCTTCGTCAGTAATATTAAGCATTGGACAGTGGTTTTAAATGTTTAATCATATTGTATTTGAATTTCAGACTTTTCCATTGTTACCTCCGTTTTTTATGTAAATATTAAATGTGCGTTCAATAATTTTTGCTGATCTCTTTGGCGGCTGACTTTTCCTGTAAAGTTTATTCATCCACCTGTTGCATTGCCCTTTGTTGTCTAATATCCAATAATCATTTTTTTCGTAGAACTTATCACTGAAATATTCTATTACAGCTTCAGCCCAATTTTGAAACGGATCATCTGGGGGCGTGGTTAAATACCTGTCTAAACTTGTTTTCCAGCCTGTCATATTATTTGCGTGATTTTGCTGGTGTTTTTACATAAACTACTATTGACTTTGATCTGAAAAACTCTTTTGGGTTTAATCTAAAAATCATTTTTTTAAGTATTGCCTTATGTTTTGATTCTTCTAAAAGTTCACTGTTGGTGATGGTGGTTACAGTACAATCACAACCAATACTTTTTAAATTTTCTTTTTTGTTAATGATCTCCACTATTATATCCTCGCTGATCTGGCTAATATTCCTGTACCAGAATTTTTCTTTTATGCGCTCTGTTAGCTGAAATATTCTAAATTTTAGTTGCATACTGCTGTTTTAGTTTTTTATATTCAGTTATTTTATCTAAAATTTCATTAGGCACTTCTGTATCAGCGCATCCAACAGACTTGATTTGTAAAGTAAAAATATCTGATAATTTGGTGGAACTTTCTTTTTCGCCTACTATTTCAAAAAATACATATTCTACATTTCCAGTTGCTTTTTGTGTAATTTTTATATTTTGAATAGTATAAAAATGTTCTGCTTTTGAATTTTGAAAACTGGGAGTGGCTTCAATATTTTTAAAACACTGAACTACCATTCTTTCTAAAAATTGTTTAGTATATCTGCTTATAAATTCTGCTTCAGTGAGTTCTTTATACATATTTAATTTAGTTTTATTGTTTGTAAAATTTTCATTGTGTCTTTGTCTGAATACAGTTCAAACGGAAGCGAAATAACAGTGTCGTTTGTTTTCAGACAAAAGTGATAGGTTATTTTTGAACTTCGTCTTTCTTCTTTGTAAGCACCATCCAGTATTAGCGAATATTTAGGCTTTGGCTGGGGGTGGTAAAACGGAAGTTTCTTGTAAAAGTTATCTGCAAAAAGTATTAGCAAAAGTGCTAACATGATCCATTCTAAAATTGTGTTTTGGTTTCTCATGGTTTTTGGTTTTTTAAGTATTGATAATAAAGTAATAATTGATATTCTCCAATTAAATATAATACTTTTTGTTTTTATTCCTGTCTTTTATGTTGTCAAATTTTAAATTAATCATTTTATCGGAAAATAATAACTCAATATTTTTTTAAAACACAATGGACAAGCTGGTATATCACAAATTATTTTCATGGTTTATTTTATTAATTCAGGGTTATCAAAAATATTTCCAACAACTACAATGGTTTCCATCAGATAATCAAAATACGTGTGTCCTGCAAAGCCTGTAAAATGATTTTTATCTAATGTGCTTTGAAATCCAAAGCCTCCGTTTTTAAATTCAACAACAACATAATCACCAGTAGATAGCTTAATAATATCACCTTCGTAAATTGCAGTTTTAAATTTATCTGTTAAACCAGTAAACTCTGTTACTGTTTCGGAGAAAACAGCTTCAGGATCATAGCCAAATAATTTTATTTGCGGTCTTAAATTTCTCGGTCTTTGAATAAAATCTCCGTAAAAAAAAATATGATTAGCAACGGACTTCCCTCTAAATTTAATTTGTCTTATTGTTTTTGAATTTCTCATTTTTTAATTTTTAATATGGAACTTCTGCATAATCTCTTTTACGAGAATTATCAATCATATCAAGTATTTGTATGTTATCAATGTGATAACCTCTGGAGTTGTCTATTCTGTCTATACTGGCACTTAATTTATTGATACCTCGTTTTTCGTGATACTCGGTTGAAATGCAAAACGCCTCAAACTGTTCAAAAGTAAGATCAAAATCTTTACCCCTGCGCTTTGCATTATGTTTCAGTGTTTGATAAGCATAGCGCACTGGGTATTTTTCTCGGTAGGCTTTTGTATTACAAGACTGGCATTTTCGGTTGCCTTTTACCTGTCGCTTACAATTTTTGTTTTTACACTTATTCATATCTTAACCTTTATAGATTGAAATGTTAATATCTATTTCTGAAAAATCAAAGCGTGTTATTCCGTTAAAATTAATTGCACCGCCTTTTATATGCTTTACAAAATCACAAAAACAATTTGTTGTATTGTCGGCTGGAACTTTTTCAAATAAATAAAATTTACCTGTTATACCTCCTGCGTTATCCTCTTGCGTAGTTGGTATTTGAATTGCGTTAAAAATATTTGTCTGGATGCGGACTTGGTGGGTGATTTTTCTTATTAATAATGGAACTATACTCTTTATTTCAAACCAGTAAAATTTTTGTTCATTGCATATGTGGCTTATTACTGAATTTGGACTTTGAATATAAAGTAAATTAAATCCATCTGGTAATGTTGGATAAAACTTTAATAATTTTCCTTTGCGGACTGGAAGCCCTGTTGTTTCATGTTCAATAATTTCATAACCTGTGATCTCATAATTTGTCATTTACTCCTCCGCTTTTTATTTTATGTTTTCAAAAATTAATTGTTTAGCTTTATTTAAATACTTTTCCGCAATTTCAATTTCAAGAAGTGCATTATCTCTCATTAAATTTGGCTGATTCTTTATGTTTAAATAAGCACTTTCACAATAAATTTTTGCAGACCAGATTTCATTTAATATTTGTTTTTTAATTTTAACATTCATTTTACCCTCCGATTTTTTTATTTTTTTTAGTGTTTTTATTTTTTGCTTATCGGCCGCCTTGCTCTTGACGCCTCCAAAACGCTCTATCAGTGCTTTTCTGTGGCATTCCGCTTCTTCCTCTTCAGAGAATGTTTGTAGGTACCGAACTGTAGCGGCAGAACTATCATTGAAAATCAGATCATGCTGAAGAATTTTAGGATGGACTTTTAATG